>Ga0194136_1000801_pt1 | contig 15806 bp, 16 predicted proteins | sample TARM_MetaG_T3A_1_FD_134023 | JGI IMG/M metagenome (GOLD analysis project Ga0194136, IMG submission 134023) | Freshwater microbial communities from Pennsylvania, USA, analyzing microbe dynamics in response to fracking - TARM_MetaG_T3A_14 (version 2) | ecosystem: Environmental > Aquatic >...
GAACGATTGATATCATCCACTACCAGCATGGCTGCTTCAAATTTCATATCTTAACCTCCTCGTTTTTAATTTATTCTACCTGACTAATCACGACACCTGTCTGTCATGTTTAAATTGATCACTGGTATTTTTTTACAAGTTTTTTCGCGATCATCAAAAAATCTTTTCGCAGCGCTTCGGGCTTTATTAATTCGACCCCATCACCAAAGCTCAGCAACCAACTGAACAAATTTTCTTGGCTGGAGAAATAAAATTCAAAACGGAGTTTTCCCTCCTGGGTCATTTGATAACAATCCAACCCGTATTCATCAATCAGCCGCCATTTCATAATTGGGTCAAATTCCGCCACCAGATGAATCTGGCTGGGCATGGCCAATTGCTCTTGACTGTTGTATTTTGGCAGATCACGGGGCTTATAGGTCTCCTCCCGCACCTGCAAATCCCAGAGCCGGTTGAGTTTAAAGTGCCTAAAATCACAACGATCTTGACAATAGCCCCAAATGTACCAGGATGACCATTGATAGACAATCAAATAAGGCTCAATCTGTCGGCTGCTTTCGCCTTTTGGTGAGTAGTAATAAAAAGTAATGAGCCGCCTCTGATCAATGGCTTTTTTAATCGTTTCAAATTTGGGGGCCAATGAATTTTTATAGTGTGAGGACAGATCAATGACAATATGATTATCCGGCTGGGTCGCTCCCCCACTTACTGCCAATTTGTCAATTAATTGCCGATACTGATTGGTTCCGGCCACGCTGTCGAGACTCTTAAGTCCAGCCAGGATGGACTGCAGTTCCGCTGATGATAACAAGGTTTTGTCGATCTTATACCCTTCCATAATAGCGATCCCGCCGTTTGCCCCCTGGCTTGTCGTCAGCGGAATTCCAGCCTTGCAAATATTTTCAATATCCCGATTAATGGTTCGGCGGGACACTTCAAAGATCTCAGCCAGATAGGGCGCCGTCACTTTTTTTTGTTGTAGCAGGATCGATAGTATGCCAATGAGACGATCAATTTTCATGTGCTTATTCTCCTTGTGATTATCCTGTCACTATTTTACCATAAAAATTAACACAATCATGATAGTTCATATCTTTTGTTGATGATATGATTTAAGGAAATCTTTTTTAGGAGTGATCAAATGATTAAAGTACTATTTGTCTGTGTCCATAATGCTGCCAGAAGTCAGATGGCCGAAGCTTTTCTAAACGATTTAGGGAAAGACTACTTTTTTGCTGAAAGCGCCGGTCTGGAGCCGGGCACCATCAACCCCCTGATTGTCAAGGTTATGGCAGAAATAGGCTATGATCTCAGTCAAAATGATACCAATTCGGTATTTGATTATTATAAGGAGGGGCGTTTGTATTCCTATATTATTAAGGTTTGTGACCTGGAAAATGGCCAGCGTTGTCCGATTTTTCCACTGGCCAGAAATGTGCTTGACTGGACCTTTGAAGATCCCGCTGCTTTTACCGGTACCGAAGAGGAAAAACTTGAGAAAGCCCGACATCTGCGCTACAAAATCCGCGAAAACGTCATTGATCTGATCAACACCTACAAGAATTCCATTTAAATTTAAAACACCAAGGAGAAACCGATGAGCAAACCCAAAGTCGCCTTTATCTGTGTCCATAATTCTTGCCGCAGCCAGATGGCTGAAGCGCTGGGCAAAAAATTTGCCAGCGATGTCTTTGAAAGCTATTCAGCAGGCACCGAAACCAAACCACAAATCAATCAGGATGCCGTCCGTTTAATCAAAGAACGCTACAGTATCGATATGGAAGCCACCCAGCATTCTAAGCTGCTGAATGATCTTCCCGCTATTGACATTGTCATCAAAATGGGGTGCAATGTTGTTTGCCCCTACCTGCCCGGCCGTTATGTTGAAGACTGGGGCCTTGAAGACCCGTCCGGAAAAAGCGATCAAGAATTTATCGCAATCATTGACCAAATTGAGGACAACATAAAAAATTTAGCCGCGGCTATCAAAAATAATGAAATTGATCTAACCTGAAAAAAAGCCGGAAAACTTCAAGTTTTCCGGCTTTTTTCTTTACTTTTTCATTTCTTTTTTTATCCTGGCGCTCATTGTCGTACCGCATCCTTTGCGATAAACTCACAGGTGTCGCAATAATAATAGGCAGCGCTAAGGGTTTTCACAGTGATTTCCCGGATTTTACTGCCACAGATTTTACAGTTATGGTTCAAAATATTCAAAGATGATCGCATCAAATTTTTTCTTGCAATACTCAATGTCATCGGTATCCTGAACCGTCCATCCGATCAACCTTCCGGTTAGTAAATGAAATAGGCTAAGACCCAGTTTACGCCGGGCATCGCCGTGATAAAAAGCCATGAAATGAGGACGGCTAACAAAATTAGTGGCAAAAGATATTATCAGTAGCCACTGCCAGAATTTAACATCCAATCCTTTGAGGGTTTTTCGTCCTACCGAAAGCTGACCTCTTACCACATCGGGACGGTTTTTATAAAACCATCTGACAATTAACGGCTGAAAGGACTCGACGCAATATAGTCCGCTATATTGATCAAGATGATTGGCCGTTTTCGAGCATAACTCACTGAGGTATTTTGTATTTTTCAGTTCGACAATCAGGGGGACTCGACCATCCACCATCTTCAGAACATCTTCAAACAGAGGGATTTTTTCTTCGGTATTTCCCAGGTTATAAGTCAGCAATTCTTCATAGCTACAGTCAGCTATCAACCGCTCCGCCCCACACAAACGCAATAAATTATCATCGTGAAAAACGACAATTTTTCCATCGGCGGTAAGATTTAAATCCATTTCAATTCCATAGCCAGCATCGACTGCTTTTTTAAAGGCCGCCATCGAATTTTCCGGAATTGACTTATCCTTTTCGTGCAATCCCCGATGGGCATAGTAACTGGTCCAGAGTCGATCATCGACCTCCTTTGGCATTCTGCCCGGTAGAAGCAACAAAATATAAATGATAAATATGGCTATTCCTGCCACGATATACAGTGTCATGTACCCTCACCCACTTCTATTAATCTAAATCAATTCCTTTCTTTTAAAATTTTAGTGCCCATTGTAAAATACCAGGCTGTTTAGCTGTTTCGCAATAACCTGACCGTTTCTATTTTACCATTTGTGTCTATTTTTAGCATCTTCTTCCTTTATATACCTACTATTTTCTCAGTCTATCATTAAAAACAGATTAGTATTTAGACTATTTTCTGTTAAATCTTGTTCTTAAAACGGCAGGTCTGAAGCATTCAAAGATTATCACATCAAAATAATCATCAGCCGCCTTAGTCTGCCACATCAAATATCTCCAGCCTGGATGTCCCGATAATGGGCTTTGAATCCCCATGCCTAACCCTCATCATCGTTAAAAATGCCAGTCCGACAAACAAAGCCCCATAAGGCATCAAGGTATGATATCCCAAATGTTCCAGTAGCGCCCCGGAAACAATCGGCGTGATCACCTAAGCCGCCATCGATGCCGTATAATAATAACCGGTATAGCGGCCAATGTTGGCGCCCTTGGACATTTCCAATACCATCGGTAGGGAATTGACATTGATCGCTGCCCAGGCAATCCCGGCCAGCGCAAAAGAGACGAACAACATCGGATTAAATCCCGTGTAAAATGCGGAAGTTGCAAAAACCGTTGCCAGCACCACCACACCGACGATAATCATCTTCTTTCGTCCAATCTGAGAAGAAAGGATCCCGACCGGAATAAATGAAATGATTGCGGCAATACTGGCCACCATCAAAATCGATGCCGACTGCGATTCTTTCATGTCCAGTGAAACCATCGCGTATTTAGAAAAAGCTGTGGTTACGGCATTATATCCCATATACCATAAGGCCACCGATAAAAGGATAAAGCCCAAACTTTTTTTATATTCCTTAGGCAGTTTTTCATGGGTCACCAAGGTATCGTCATGCTCGGCTTCTTTAACATCAATTCCTAGCGCCGCGCTGTTGTGACGCATTCTGATGACTTCTCCCGGCTCATCAACGGTCAATTTAAGGATAATGACACCCACCACCATCACAAAGGCTGTACCAAGAAAAAGCGGCCAATAGTTAATATTATCTTTGTCTGGTGCCAACAGAGCCACCATCCCCAAAACCATAATCCCACCGACGGCACCCATCAGATTAATCACTGCATTGCCCTTAGAACGAAGCGGCTTTGGTGTCACATCGGGCATCAGAGCTACCGCCGGCGACCGATAAAAGGACATTGACAACAGCGCTAAAGCCAAGGCGCCAATAAACAACCCCTGCTTATTGGCGATAACTGCATAAGGAATAATCAGCATCGAAACGACTGCCATTACTGTGCCGCCTAAAATATAGGGCATCCGTCTCCCTATCCTGGTATTGGTGTTATCCGAAAGCATCCCAAATAAGGGTAGCATAAACAAAGCCAGAACATTGTCAAGCGACATCACTACACCGGCCATGGTATCACCAAATCCAAAGGCTTTTAACATAATCATTGGAATCACAAAATCATACAGGCTCCAAAATGCACTAACCGTCATAAAACCCAAGCCTACTAATACAGTGAGTCGGTAATCCAGCTTCATCAATATGCTCCTTTTTTCATCATGGAAAAAGTATAGCATCTCAACTAGATTTAATCAACGCACTTAACAATTCTTTAACAAATCTTCATAATTATTTATCGCATTTTCTGAACCGCTTGCCCATTCCGACCATCTTTGTGTTGATCGGTTTGATATGCTCTTAAATTATAAAAATGATCGCTGAAATTTCTTAAGCAATGCATTAAATTGCGATCACCTCCTTGTCAAGCAGATCTGAGTTTGATATACTGTAGAATCTTAATAGCATATAATGATCTTGGATACATCAAGCCTGATGCATTCATTAAAGTTTGTATAATCCTGGGAGGAAACAACAATGAAAAGAATTTGTGTTTATTCCGGCTCCAATCTGGGTGTTCGTCCGGAATACCAAGAAAAAGCAAAAGAATTGGGCCTGGTGCTCGTCAAGAATAATATTGAATTGGTCTACGGCGGGTCAAAATTTGGTCTGATGGGCGAAATTGCCAACCACATGCTCGACAACAATGGCTGTGTTACCGGAGTTATGCCCGGCGGACTTTTTCCCAACGAAGTAGTTAACGATCGTTTAACCCGATTTATTGAAGTAAAAAACATGCATGAACGCAAGCAAACCATGGCCGACTTATCCGATGGCTTCATTGCCATTCCTGGCGGTGTGGGTACCTTTGAAGAATTATTCGAAACCTTTAGTTGGGCGCAACTGGGGATTCATAAAAAACCGATTGGGATTCTCAACATTTCCAATTTTTTTGATCCCTTTATTAGCATGATGCAAACCATCGTCAACGAAGGCTTTATGTGCCCGTCTAATATAAAGCTGGTTCTGGTCGCATCCGATCCTGAAGAATTGGTCAATCAAATGACCCACTATACCCCGCCTGTTTTGGGCAACAAGTGGCAGCAACTAAAGCCCGCCTAAGCAAGATTAGCTTTAAGCAAAGATCAAACATCACCCTTGTCCAGAAAACGCCATTGGAATACAAATTCCAATGGCGTTTTTTGTTTCCAACTCTTTCTAGCGTTTTGCTGATTTAACTGACCTGGACTTTCATTTTTTTGCGAATTAATTTATAGATTTCCATTACCAGTAAAAGCAGCAGGGTAAAAGCAAAAATTACCAACCATTCAAAAATTGAAATGGGTTCGATCTCAAGAATTTGTTGCATAAAGGGAATATGCATACTCAGAATATGAATCCCCTGAGCTGCCAAAACGCCCATCACCAAGATGTAATTACGACTGATCGGAACCTTAAATGCCGATACAAATTCTGACCGACAATTAAAGACATGAACATTCTCCATCAATACCATTGATAAGAGCACGATATTTCGAGCCTCCATTTGGCTCCAACCTTGAACAACGATCAGATAATACCAGAAGCCAAAAGCGATGGTTCCCATGGTAACACCAGAAAGCACCGTTTGACTAATCATCTGGGGATTAAAAATTTTCTCATCGGTTTTTCTGGGTTTCCTTTTCATGGCGCCTGGCTCGCCATCTTCAAAAGCCAGCGCCACCCCCTGGATGCCATTTGTAACCAAATTAAGCCAAAGCAGCTGAACCGCAATTAAGGGTAAGGGCATCCCGGCAAATATTGCCGCCATAAAAAGAGCCACTTCAGCCGCACCAGTTGAAATAAGTAAATAAATTACTTTGCGCACATTATCATAAGCGAATCGCCCTTCTTCCACGCCCGATACAATCGAAGCGAAGTTATCATCGGTTACAATCATCGAACTGATTTCTTTAGCAACATCCGTTCCAGAACCCATGGCAACACCAATATTTGCACGTCTTAAAGCTGGGGCATCGTTGACCCCGTCACCGGTAACGGCCACAAATTCGTCCTGGTTAATTAGAGCTTCTACGATTTGCAGTTTCTGGGTGGGTGAGACCCTGGCAAAAACATGGGTTGAATTAACCAGGTTTTTAAATTCATTGTCAGCAGCTGACCCCGCTTTACTTAATTTCTTGCCGGTTACCACACCCTCATCTTGGTTAACAATCCCGACCTCGTTGGCAATCGCCATTGCCGTTTTAGGGTGATCGCCGGTGATCATGATTACCTTTATTCCCGCCTGCTTACATTCCTCGACAGAAGCAACAACCTCCGGTCGTAAAGGATCAATGAAAGCAACCAAGCCCTGAAAAACCATTGCTGGCAGATCCTCATCTTGATACTGATCTTTCTTTTCATAACGCGGATGTTTCACCCCGGCAACTCCTAATACCCGGTAGCCCTGAGCGGCCAGCGCTTCTGCCTGTTTTTCAATCTTTATCCGATCAAGGTCAACCGTTTTATCCTCACTTTCCATTTGATCACAAAAATCAAGTATTTTTTCTACAGCACCTTTAACCGCAATAAAAGTGGTCTGATCTTTTTCATAAAAAGCCGCTGAAAACTGGCGTTCCGATTCGTAAGGAATCAACTCCAGCAGCTTGTTTTCTGACTTTACCGCTTCCGGTGATAAACCAAGTTTATAGCCCAGTCCTAAAAAAGCCACATCCATAGCATCGCCATAGTGCGTCCAAGTACCATTTTCCTGGGTTAGGGTTCCTTCATTTGCCATGATAAAGGAAACCGCCAGCTTTTTTAAGCGCGTCTGCTGCTGATCGGAGATCTGCTTTTTCTGTTCTGTCTCAAAACTTCCTTCGCCGTTATAGCCCTGTCCTGAGATTTGAAAGCCTTGTCCATCTGGCAAAAAAACCTGCCGTGCTGTTTGTTGATTAACCGTCAGTGTCCCTGTTTTGTCGGTGGCAATTACGGTACAGCTGCCCAGACTTTCCACCGCTGGCAGTTTTCTAACGATAACGTTGCGTTTTGCCATTTTCGATGCCGCAATCGAAAGCGCTACCGTCAGCGCTACTGGAAGACCTTCGGGAATCGCTGAAACCGCCAGTGCCAGCACCACAAAGAAGATTGCTGCAAAATCAAGTCCCTGCAGTCTTAGCAGTACTGCCAAAAAAACACTGATTAGCAAAACCACCACACTGATCTGCTTGGTGAATTTCTCCATCCGCGTGACCAGCGGAGGCTTTGCGCTTTCAGACTCATTCAGATGCTCGGCTATTTGACCGACTTCAGTGTTTGTTCCTGTCCCTACCACCATACCAATTCCTCGGCCTGCAGTAATCACTGCCCCCGCATAAGCCATGTTTGTTCTTTCAGCGATGCCGATATTTTCGGGTAATCGACCAGTTTTTTTGCTTGCTTCAACGGATTCGCCAGTCAAAAAACTTTCATCGGAAGTAAGGTTCTTGGCTTCCAGCAGACGCAAGTCCGCCGGAACCTTATGTCCCGATGTCAACAAAACAATATCCCCAGGAACAAGCTCCTCGGAATCAATTTCAAACTCTTCATCACCCCGCCTGACGCTGGCCTTAATCTTTAGTAGATCCTGCAAACTGGCGGCACTCTTTTCAGCATTATACTCCTGATAGGCTCCCAGGCCAGTGTTTAGAATGATGACGATTAGAATAAAAATAGCATCCTTGGCATCGCCTAAAGCCATCGATAAAATTGCCGCCGCAATCAGAATAAAGATTAGCGGGTTCTTTATTTGATGAAGCAGAATTGTCCAGACTGGCGGCAATTTTTTTAAAGGTAAGGCATTAGCACCATAAATTGACTTCCGCTTGACCGCTTCTTCCGGTTCAAGTCCGGCTTGATCACTCCTTAATTCTTCAAAAATAACCGCTTCTTCAAGAGCGTGCCAATTTTTAAGGTTAGCATTTTCTTCTTGCGACTGTTTCTTCTTTTGTTCTTGCATAAATTGCCCTCCACATAAAAATGTACTTGCTTATTAGATACCCTAATTCTCAAGAATCCAACATCTTTCTCCTTGAGTCCGATTCCATGCCATAGCGATTTGTTGACGCGACCATTTGGCAAGCGTCTTGAATTCGTTTTTCGAAGACACCGCTTAAACTTTCATCTTGACACTGTCTAGATAATCCGTTATAATCTTTACGTTGTCAAGATTGCAGGAGGACTATCATGTCAGAAAAACCCTATCACCATGGCAACTTAAGAAACCGCCTGATTGAAGCAGGCACTCATCTCTCCGTAGCCTATTTTGAAAGAATCCAGGCTCCCGAAAAACACTGCTACATTTTTGAAGATTCCGCCCACAGCCCCATTTTTGAAGAACCGGATCGATCAATTGCGATTTTGAAAGAACGACAGATAAATTTCTAAATACTTTGATGATCAAACGTGATCATTGTTATCGCTCGCAAAAATGATTTAAGATTAATTTAAGATGCCGTTATGCCCCCTGTCAGAATGGATTGTAATAATGGAGATCATCAATGATCTCGAAAGGAGTAGCGTCAGAATGACAAGCTTTATTATTTTTAGTCTGCTGTTGATCTCACTGTTGTTTGTTTTACTTACCGTGATGATCCTGACCATCAAACTGTTTATCAAAAAAAGAAAGGGAAGCACGACCGCTAGAACGGTTGTGCATCTAAAAAAAATGGGTATTTTCTGCTGCGTTTTGATTGTTGGCATATTTGGATTTTCACTCTTTAGTCAAGCTACCGCTCACACCCCTGCGATTCTCAATGAACAGGGGCAGATCAAATCAGGAAGCATCTCGGAGCTGACACAGATTGAGTTAAACGGGCGCAAAGAATGGGTCAGCATTCGCGGAGATAATGCCCAGAATCCAGTTTTGTTATTTTTAGCCGGCGGTCCAGGAGGATCACAAATGGCTGCCGTGCGCCATGATCTGGCCGCTCTTGAAAAGGACTTCGTGGTGGTCAATTGGGATCAACCCGGCTCTGGAAAATCTTACTATGCAGCAAAAAGAAGTCAATTGACGATGGATACTTATATCGAAGACGGCTACGCCCTTACCGAATACTTATGTCAGCGTTTTTCCCAGGAAAAAATCTATCTGCTGGGCGAATCCTGGGGCAGTGCCCTTGGTATTTTTCTGGCCGATCAATACCCTAACCGCTATCATGCGGTTATTGGTACCGGACAAATGATTGATTTTTTAGAAACCGAAATCATCGATTATAAGCTGGCTCTGGAAATTGCCCAGAAAAAAAACGATACTGCTAAAATCGATCAGCTACTGGCTAACGGCAGCCCTCCCTATTACGGAAAAGACGTTACCTTAAAAAGTGCCGCCTACCTGACCTACCTGACCTCATATATGGGTGAAAACTCTGAGATCCATAACAATGGTTATAATACCCTTCGTGATATTTTCTCGCCGGAATACAGCATCATCGATAAGATAAATTTTTTTCGCGGGATCATCACCACCTTTAACCACGTTTATCCGCAACTCTACGACATCGATTTGCGGCAGTCATATAAGAATTTAGACGTCCCAACATACTTTTTTCTCGGCCGGCATGATGTTAATGCACCGACCGCATTGGTGGAAGAATATGTGACCATCCTCAATGCTCCGGTTAAAAAAATAGTCTGGTTTGAGCATTCTGGACACAACCCTTGGATCAATGAAAGCAATGCGTTTATTGAGGAATTATTGAAAATAAAAAACACTATACATGAATGATAAATCCGAATAGGACGAGGCGATCAGACTTGGAAAAAAATAGAGACTATTTAACAAATGCGCATAGTCGTAATCATATGATTGACAAATTAAAGGAACTGATTGGCAAAAAATCATGGTTCCATCTTTACTGTGTTGATGTGGATTCTTTTAGGAAGGCCAATCGACTTAAGGGTTTCCAATTGGGGGATGCCTTACTGATTAATTTATTTCAAAACCTCTGTGCATTATGCCCAGCTTCGGTAATCTTCCGTTCCCATGGCGACCAATTTTTTATGATTATCGAAGCACCCCATAAAAAGACTCTCCTTGATTTTCCCGACTGTTTTGATTGTCAGGGCTATAACTATACGGTTAGTTCGGGTTTAGCAAGGTATCCTGAGAGTGCTTCAACATGGAAAGACTTAATTCTTTATTCTGAATTCGCCAAAGAAAAAGCGAAAGCATCCAAAGGAAATTCGTTACTCACGTACGAGGATATCAATTTAGAAAAGCATGAACTCCACGACTATGTAGAGAAGCACATTCATCACTTCTTGAAAGAAAACTGGTTCTACCTTCTATTTCAGCCAATTATTTCAGTGACCGAGAAAAAAATAGAAGGCTATGAAGTGCTGATGCGGTGGAATGACCCCATCTATGGGGTCATCTCGCCAAATGTTTTCATCCCCATTGCTGAAGACAGTGGCATGATCATCCCCTTAACAAAAAAATTGCTTTGCGAGTGCAAGCGGATCTTGCTCTCATCTCCATGCTATTTTGAATCGCGTTATTTAGCAATCAATATTTCGGTGATTGATTTGATCAGTGATGGGTTCATCCCTTTTTTGGCAGATCTGTTCCAAGAGGATGAAGCGCTGCTAGCAAAGTTGGAATTCGAAATTACCGAAACCTATTGCTTCAAAAATTTTGATCTCCTTAAAGAAAAATTTCAACAGCTTCAAAGCCTGGGAATAAAAATATCAATTGATGATTTTGGAACCGGCTTTTCTTCATTTGAAAAATTAGCAAATCTGAATTTTAATCGGATTAAAATTGATCAGGTGTTTATCAGAAATTTGCCTGATTCTGAAAATGATCTCCTGATCCTTCATTCGATTGCCTCTTTAGCCAAAAGTATGAGCCTAAAAACAACCGTTGAAGGTGTGATGAATCATCATCAACAAGCATGTTTGAATCAGTTTTGTTTTAATTCCTATCAGGGCTATTATTTTGCAAAACCATTACCTTTAAATGAAGCCCTGTCGGTTCGAGCTGAAGATATCGAAAGAAAATGCAAATTAAGGAGCAAAAAATGAACAAAGACGTTATTATTATCTGCGAATCCATTTACCATGGCAACACCATGAAGTTGGCTCGGGCTTTTTCCAACCGGCTGCAATGCCGCCTGATAACGGCCGATGAAGCCCTGCTCATCGATCTTAAAGCGTATCAGATTGTTGGGCTTGCCTCAGGTATATATTTTACCTCGCATCACCCCAAAATCATGGCGATCATCGATCAACTAAATGTCAACCATCAGACCTTCATCGTCTCAACTCGCGGCCGACCGTATTTAGGTAATTATCATGCCGCCATTAGAGATGCCTTAGCAAACAAAGGGGTCGAAATAATCGGCGAATTTTCAACCAAAGGTTATGACTGCACCGGACCCTTTAATCTAATCCGCGGTGGCAACATCGGCCGACCAAATGAAAAGGATCAGCTTAAGGCGATCAAATTCATCAATGAGATCCTGCCAGAATATATCCGCGATCTTACTGCTGTTCCCAATGGACGAAATGTAGCCATCACTTCACAATGTGTTGGCTGCGGCAGCTGTCAAGCGATCTGCCCGATGAACGTCTTTGCGATAACAAATAATCGCGCCGAGATAATCAATGAACATGAATGTATTCATTGCAGCCTATGTCAGCGAGGATGTCCGGAACAGGCAATCCTGATTCGTCATAGTGCCCGTGAACTAATCGCAATTGCCAAACACCACTCCAGACGAAAAAGTCTGTAGTCGATGGCTATCCTTCGTTCGGATATCAGGATACTGAGGCTATCATATTAGTACCGGGTTTTGTATTGGGATTATTTTTCCCAACAAGCTACACGGGTGAGCGATGTGCTGCACCCCTTATAAAGGAGCAAAATTATTATGAAAAGACTTGCTTGTCTTACTATCGTTTTTATCATACTACTAACATTTACTGGCTGTGAAGTTCCAAAAGGCGGCGTTATAATCAATGAAGAAATTGGAAGTAAAAAATTTGAGATTGAGTTTTCAAAGTGGAATAATGAAACCGATTGTGTGATGCCACTGAAGCAAAATGATGAGATACAGATCGAAATCATCTGCCAAAGTGGTAGCTTGTCGCTTGAAATATGCGATCAGAAAGGTATCAGAGCCTTTACCGGTACTGGCCTTGATAAAACTTCATTCAGCGTAAAAGTACCCAGTGATGGGGATTATTTGATCACGATGAAAGGTAAAGATGCGAGTGGCACTATTGATATTGAAAATTTGTCGCGGTAGTTTTCTGATCTCAAAAGTATCAGTCGGTAATGCAAACACTACTAACCCAGCAATGAGTTTCAGTTCTTTCAGTTTATGCCAGATCGATCATTGTTCGTGATTAAGAGATCATTCTAATGGTCTTTAAAAAGACCTAAAAGGCTATGACTTTCGTCATAGCCTGATCCATTGCTCGGGATGATTCATGGACTCCTGAAATTTTTCCAGGAATAAGCCCACATGATAGCCATCAGCAACGGCGTGGTGAACGGTAATCGAAAAAGGCATCATTTTTCTGCCGTTTTTTTCAAAATATCTGCCCGCCTGCAAAATAGGAAAATAATAATCAGCCTTGGCATAAGGTATCGGTGAATAACTGGTAAACTGTGTCCACGGCAACATCCCAACCATAAAGCTATTGGGCGGTGGCAGTTCCGGTTTTGCCAGAATCCCGTGGTTCCCGGAATATTGTTCCTGATCATTCAGGTAGTTTTGATAAAAGCTTTCAAAATCCGGTACATATTCTGTCCACATGTTCGACATTGTTTTGTCATCCTCGTGAAAACAGGCATAGGAGGGATGTAAGACCTCATAATACCCCAGCTTATCATCTGTTTTTGCTACTCGAAATTCCGGCTGCTCAGTTATCAGTTTTGCCACCAGATAAAGATAAGCAGGAAAAAACTTTTTCCCTGAAGTTTTAACTTTTTGATAGGTCTCAGTAATATCGATCTCCACATTTAAGTTAAACCCGGTGGGTAGCATTTCAGTAAAATAATAAAAGTATTGTCTCCGATCCCAGGTTTCAAAGTCAATGGGATGTAATTGTGTGTTCATTTTTTAGTTCTTCCTTTTGTTTATCAATCCATATTTTAAGTAAATTCGCGATGTCTTCATTTAACTCCCGCTTATAATGCCCTTTGCACAAATGCTTGCATTTACTCACAGTACCCAAAGACCATCATTGCTGCAATAATAGTACAGTTTACTGCCATACTTCTTGCCCAGCTTTCCGCCACTCATAATAGGCAGTCGTATCGCTGCTGTTTGCTCCGGATACAGCCTGACAAACATGGTTCGATCAGTCGACACATAAGCCACAAATGAAAGAAAATGGTCTTTACTCATTTCATGATCAAAGGTGATATAGTATTCTCCATCATCATCCTCTACTATCGCAGTATGCTTTTCGTCGGCCGGCTTAGCCACCAGTGGAGCCAGTTTGCGTCCACAACAGGAAAGTTGCGCTTCACCAGTCGTACTGATCACATTTCCGCAGTTTGGACAAACATAAAATTTCGTCTTCTTCAAGTTTCCTGTTTCCATATCATTTAGTTCCAATTCTCCTATTAGTATTTTTTCAATATTCACCCCAAATAGTTCCGATAGCTCCCTAAGCAGCGATACATCCGGACAACCCAGACCGCGCTCCCACTTCGAGATTGTTTTATCACTGATGTGCATCCGATCGGCAACCTGTTTTTGGGTCATTTCTTTTTCATTTCGTAACGCCTTCAGTAGTATGCCTACCTTCGTGCAATCCATAATCGTACCTCCATATCAAATATCATAGCTGAACGTAAAAATTTATTCAATCAACGCTCCGTAGAGTTTGTAGCTTTTTATATTGTACATGAGACATCTAAAAAATACATCATGAAATAATTCATGATATTTTTAGCGATAGCAACAGCTTTCTGAAACCACAAGCCGACCACCAATGTCAAACAAACGTTCGAATTTGCTTGACTTTAGTGGTCGTAAATGTTATTATATTTTCATAACTTACCAGGAGGGTTACATATGGAATTCGTAGTAGATAAAAATAAAGTACATGCTATTATGAAACAGAAAAATATCAAGACACAATCAGAATTAGCGGAGAAATTAGGTGTATCAAAAAATCAATTATCTGTAATTCTGTCAGACAAAAGCAACCCTTTAAAGCGTAATTATCAAAAGTTATGTGAAGTTCTTGAAGTGAGGCCGATGGATATCATCGTTCCTAAAGATCGTATTAAAAAAAGGATCGAGAAACAGCAAATGATTTCCGAATGCGAATTAACTTATGTTGATGTCAGCACGATCTCAGCTAATCGAAGCTATCATTCAATTGAACTTTTTGCAGGCGCAGGCGGTTTAGCACTGGGTTTGGAAAAGGCGGGATTTGATGTAAAAGGGTTAGTTGAAATTGATAAGTACGCCGCCCAAACCTTGCGCGAAAATCGACCAGATTGGAACGTGATTGAGGATGATATTGTTTCGGTATCTGAAAAAGGCATTAGAAATTACTTGCGTTCTGATTGCAAAATTGATTTTATTTCAGGTGGATACCCGTGTCAGGCCTTTAGTTATGCCGGTCATAAATTAGGTCTCGACGATGTACGTGGAACAATGTTCTTTTATTTCGCAAAAATAATTAATGATTTGAAACCGAAAATATTTTTAGCTGAAAATGTCAAGGGTTTAACAACACACGATAATGGTAAAACCCTGCAAACCATGATCAGTATCTATGAAAATATGGGCTATAATGTGACCTGGCATGTTTTAAAAGCAACGGATTACGGTGTCGCACAAAAGCGGGAGCGCGTTGTTATAATTGGAATTTCAAAAGACATTGATGTGCCTTATCGACTCCCAAAAGAATATGAATACAAACCAGTTTTGAAAGATGCCTTAAAAAACGTTCCGCTTTCGATCGGCGCAAAATATCCTGAAAATAAGTGCAAGGTACTAGACTTAGTTCCAGCTGGAGGCTATTGGCGAGACTTGCCGAAAGATATTGCTAAAGCCTATATGGGAAAAAGCTACTATTCTGGTGGTGGAAGAACGGGCATGGCAAGAAGAATTTCTTGGAATGAACCAAGCTTGACCTTAACTTGCAGCCCCGCTCAAAAGCAAACTGAAAGGTGTCATCCTGAAGAAACCAGACCATTTACAGTACGAGAATATGCCCGAATTCAAAGTTTCCCAGATGAATGGCAGTTTTCAGGTTCAATGGCACAGCAGTATAAACAGATCGGTAATGCCGTCCCTGTAGAATTTGCAACTGCGATTGGATTATCAATCATCGATGTATTAAACAAAGCAGAGCTTTAAAGCTCTGCTTTATCAATTTCAATTGCTAATTTTTCAATAACGGAATTAAGCAATGCACGACCATC
>Ga0194136_1000804_pt1 | contig 15787 bp, 13 predicted proteins | sample TARM_MetaG_T3A_1_FD_134023 | JGI IMG/M metagenome (GOLD analysis project Ga0194136, IMG submission 134023) | Freshwater microbial communities from Pennsylvania, USA, analyzing microbe dynamics in response to fracking - TARM_MetaG_T3A_14 (version 2) | ecosystem: Environmental > Aquatic >...
CTGCGCGCCATCTGACCCGAGTTTTTCGCGAGCAGACTGGCATTACCCTGACGCACTATCAGAATGAGCTGCGCCTGGCGCTGGCCAGTTCGCTGCTACAGCAGCAGGGGATGACGTTGGATCAGGTTGCCGAGCGGGTGGGGCTGGGGGATGCCCATCAGTTGCGGCGGGTCTGGCATCGACACAGAACGGGCACTCCGGGCGAATGGCGGCAGCAAACTCGGCCACTGCAGAACGGCGAAGGGATAGCGGATTAGCCCGCCGCTATCCCCGCGCAAGCTAGCGTGAGTCTTGGGTCAGTTGTTGGATCCGTACCCGATTGCGACCTGCCAAAATGGCCTGGCCTAGCGCTTCCCTTGCGGCGTGCAGTACCAGCTCGAGATCCAGGCGCTCCTTGAGCAGTTGGATGCCGACCACGCCGATGGAGGCCGTTAACGACAGGCTGCGCGACTCCAGATCCACCACATCGTCCAGCGAATGCACCAGCTTGTCACCCACACCAAACAGCTCTTCACTCTCGACGCCGGGCAGCAGCACCAATAACCGACCCTGATGCCACAGCCCGAGTAGATCGCCTAGGCGCAGGTTGCGCTGTAGTCGACTGGCGGCAGCCAGTTGTAATTCCTCAATCTGCTGAGGGGTCAGCGTCTGCGTGGCAAGGGGATCCAGCTCCACCAGCGCCAAGGCATAGGCTCGGCCTTCCAACCGGCAGCGCGTATAGCTGCAGTGCAGCAGATCAGCGATTTCGGCGGGATCCAGCAGCTTGCCGCCCCCCTGCTGGTTGGCTAGCGAGATGGAATTCATTTGTTTGCGCAGCGCTTGGGGTTGGCTGGCCAGTAGAAAGCGCAGCCGCATTTCGACTTCCAATAAATTGACCAGATCGACCAGCGCCAGTCGTTGCCGGATATCCAGGCTACGAGGTTCGCGCGCAGCCACGGCTACTATGCCCATGGCATGTCCCTCGGGGCTGTGCAGAGGATACGCCGCCAGCCATCCCAGTTCATGTTCGCTGCACCACAGATGGCTGCGGAGCTGGGGATCGCAGTCCGCCGAGCTGCATTCGAACAGGCCCTCACCGGCAATCACCCGTTGCGCAATGGAAGGCGGGAAGCCGGCCGGAATATCCAGCCCTTCCAGTAATTGATCCTGATCTTCGCTCAACAGGCTGATCCAGGCGCATTCGGCATCACTGAGCAGTTGCAGCAGACGCAGAATGCGGCGGTAATCATCCTGACTGAGACTGGCCATCTGTAGCGCTCGACGCTGGGCATCCAGGCGGATGTGCAGCAAATGCGAGTCATGTGTGGATTGGTGTGTCATAGAAATCTCCCGTGCCATGCCTCTTATAGCGTAGAACAGAGTTTTCCAAGGGCGTGAAATTCGGCATGCCGCGACAGCCGGATTGCGATCCCACCAACATTCGTTGGTCGATGACCGTAATCCGGCTTAGCCCTACTTCAGAGTCAGATTGCCGAGAGAGTATGAGTGTCGCGGAGGGAACAACCTTATTTGCCGATGCAGAACGAGCTGAAAATCCGGCCTAACAGATCATCGGAGCTGAAGGCGCCGGTAATTTCGCTCAGATATTCTTGCACCAGTCGGAGCTCCTCAGCTACCAGCTCGCCTGCGGCGTAAACCTCCAGCTGAACCTTGGCCAATTGCAGGTGTTCCTCGGCCTGGGCAATGGCCTCCAGATGGCGGCGGCGGGCCATGAAGCCACCTTCCACATTGCTCTGATAGCCCATGCACTGTTTGAGGTGTTCACGGAGCGCCTCGAGGCCGAGGTTATTCTTGGCCGAGATACGAAAAACCGGGTGGCCTTGCTCTTCGGTGGTGGTTAGCATCTCGCCGGTCAGATCCGCTTTGTTGCGGATCACCGTCAGCCCGAGTTGCGGTGGCAAGCGGTCGATAAAGTCGGGCCAGATTTCGTGGGGATCAACGGCGGATGTGGTGGTGCCATCGACCATAAACAGCACCCGATCCGCCTGGATAATCTCGGCCCAGGCGCGCTCGATACCAATTTTCTCGACGGTGTCTTCGGTCTCGCGCAGACCGGCGGTGTCGATGATATGCAACGGCATACCATCGATATGGATATGTTCACGCAGCACATCCCGGGTGGTACCAGCGATTTCGGTGACGATGGCCGATTCGCGGCCTGCCAGGGCGTTGAGCAGGCTTGATTTACCGGCATTGGGGCGCCCGGCAATCACCACCTTCATCCCCTCGCGCAGTATGGCTCCCTGTTTCGCCTCGTTCTGTACGGCGGCCAGATCGTCGATGATGGCATACAGACCGCGGGCCACTTTGCCATCGGAGAGGAAATCGATCTCCTCCTCGGGAAAGTCGATGGCCGCCTCGACATAGATGCGCAATCGCGTCACATCCTCGACCAGTGCGGTAATGCGCCGGGAGAATTCCCCTTGCAGCGAGTGCAGGGCTGAACGGGCGGCCTGCTCGCTGGTGGCTTCAATTAGATCGGCGATGGCTTCGGCTTGTGCCAAGTCCAGCTTGTCGTTCAAGAAGGCGCGCTCGGAGAACTCCCCCGGACGGGCGGTGCGGACGCCAGGAAGCTGCAGGATCCGTCGTAGCAGCATGTCCATCACGACCGGGCCACCATGACCTTGCAACTCCAGCACATCTTCGCCAGTGAAGCTGTTGGGGGCCTTGAATAGCAGGGCTATGCCCTGATCCAGCACCCGGCCATGGTCATCCAGAAATGGCAGATATTCGGCGTAGCGAACACGGGGCTGTTTACCGAGTACGGCGGCCGCCACTGCGTCACACAGTAGCCCAGAAACCCGCAGTATGCCTACGCCACCGCGGCCAGGAGGTGTGGCTTGCGCCACAATAGTGTCAGTGTTGAACATGAGGCTGTGCTTCTCGTACTCGGGGATTGGGCTCATTGTAATAAAAAAGGCGACCCGTAGGTCGCCTTATTCTTTATCTGAAGGTCGGAACTTATTTCTTCTCGCGACTGTGCAGACCCTTCTTCTCCAGCTGACGGTAAATCATGGTCTGCTGGATGATGGTGACAATGTTGGAAACCAACCAGTACAGAGTCAGACCGGACGGGAACCAGAGGAACATGAAGGTGAAGATGATCGGCATGAACTGCATCACCTTCTGCTGCATCGGGTCGGTGACCGTGGTCGGGCTCATCTTCTGGATCCACCACATGGTGGCGCCCATCAGCAGCGGCAGCACATAGTAGGGGTCCTTGACCGACAAGTCAGTCAGCCACAGGGCAAACGGTGCATGACGCAGTTCGACGGACTCCATCAGCGTCCAGTACAGGGCGATGAAGATCGGCATCTGGATCAGGATCGGGAAGCAGCCACCGAGCGGGTTGACCTTCTCCTGCTTGTACAGCTCCATCATCGCCTGGGACATCTTCTGGCGATCGTCACCGAAGCGCTCACGCAGTGCCGTCAGCTTGGGCTGCAGCATGCGCATCTTGGCCATCGAGGTGTACTGCGCCTTGGTCAGCGGGTACATACCGCCGCGCACAATCAGGGTGATCAGGATAATGGCCACGCCCCAGTTGCTAACCAGACCATGCAGGAACTGCAGCAGTTGGAACAGCGGTTGGGCGATGAACCAGAGATAGCCGTAGTCAACCGTCAGATCGAGGTGCTTGGCGACGGTTGCCATTTCATCTTGCAGTTTCGGGCCGATCCACAGGGTGGAGCCCAAGGTGACAGCTGCGCCCGGTGCAACATTGGTGACTGGTTCTTTCAGACCAATGATCGCTTCCTGGCCATTGGCCACTACACGACTATAGAGCTGATTTTGACCGGCGGTATCGCCAGTCCAGGCCGTCACAAAATAGTGCTGCAGCATACCAACCCAGCCACCTGTGGTGCTGGTGTTCAGGCTGGTTTCCTTCATGTTGTCGAAGGTTTCTTTCTGATAGCGGATATCAGTGGTCGAGTAGGCGGCACCCCGGTAGGCGCTGGCCATCAGAGCATGGCTCTGCTGATCTTCAGGTGCGGCAATGGTCTGTTTCAGTTGACCATAGAATTGCAGCTCCAGCGGCTTGGTGCTGCTGTTGGTTACCTGGTAGTCCACACCAATGGTGTATTTGCCACGGGTCAGCACGAATTCCTTGGTGAAGGTCACGCCTTCCGGACTAGTCCAAGTCAGAGGAACAACCAGTTTGTCCTGGCCTTCAACCAGTTTGTATTCGGTTTGTGCGCTGGTGTAGCTGGGGCGACCTTCAGGACGGCTGTCCGGACCATCACGGCCAATCAGGCCACTTTGAGCGACATACAGACGACCCGGCTTATCCATCAGCAGCGGGAATGGGTCGTTGGAGTCTTGAGCTACGGTATGTTGCAGCAACTTGGCGTCCACGATATCGCCGCCCTGGGTATCAACCAGCAGTTCCAGTTGATCGGAGCTCAACTTGATCAGTTTACGGGTGCTGGTCTGGGCTTTTTCGCCAGGGACATCGGTTGCGTTCGAGGCTGCAGGCACGGACGAATCGGTTTGAGTGACAGCCACGGTCTGCGGCTTGGGCGCCTTATCGGCATTCCACTGTTGCCACAGCAGGAAGCTGACAACCAGCAATCCAATGACAAGTAGGTTACGTTGAGATTCCATAGTTAGTTTCTTCGCTTCTTCGGCTTGGGTTGCGGGACCGGGTCATAGCCCCCTGCGTGTAAGGGGTGACATTTTAATAGACGTTTGATGCCTAACCAAATGCCTTTTATGAGACCGTGCAGGCAGATTGCTTCAATGGTGTAGTGCGAACAGCTGGGATGGAAGCGACAACGCGGTCCCAACAGCGGGCTGATGAACCACTGATAGAGTCGTATGAGTTTAATGGCTAGCCATTGCAACGGCGTGACAGGGTGCGCCATAACTTATCCAGCAGGTGGCTAATTTCGGCATTGCTCAATTGGCCGATACCGGCTTTGGCAATCACGACAATATCGATGGCAGGCAGTTCATGCTGCTTGTGACGGAAACTTTCCCGAGTCAAACGCTTGATGCGATTTCGCCAGACCGCTCGTTTCAACGCTTTTTTGGGCACAGTAAGGCCCAGGCGCGGATGGCCGAGAGTGTTAGCTTTAGCAAGAAGTGTCAGATGAGGAGAGGCAGCCCGTACAGGCTCATTGAAGACATTTTTGAAATGTTCGGGAGTTAACAGACGTAACTCCCGAGGGAAGGTGTGATTAGCCATTCACAGTGGTCAGGCGTGCACGACCCTTGGCGCGACGGCGAGCCAGAACCAGACGGCCATTCTTGGTGGCCATACGGCTGCGGAAACCGTGGTTACGAGCGCGCTTCAGTACTGAAGGATTGAAAGTACGTTTCATAGCATTATCCGTTGATTTAACTATACAGTTTGGATAGTCCCACACATGGACGTAGTCGATGCTGAGTAGGGCGACCCCATAAAAAGAGGCCGAATTCTAAACAGATTCGAGGGTTGCGTCAATCTGCGGGGGCGGGGAGTTCATCCTTATCTGCCCGAACAGAGCAGGCAAGAACCCCATCCCCAAGGATCCTCCCGGATCGGGGTGACGCATTATACCCAGTCGCGGTGCAGAGACAAGCCAAGGATCGCAGGATCCGGCTCTCTTTTCCGTTGCTGCTAGCGATAGGATCCATGCCGGCGGGCCGAGTGTCTGCGTGGCATAGCAAGTTGGCGTGGTAACCGCCAGTCACACCAAGATCTGCAGCCTGCACCGAGGTGCAGGATCCGGTTGATGGTGCTTGATTCTTCACCCTAAAGCGTCGAATCAATGATTTGTACGGCATTAGGATTCCAAAGAGACTCTTTAGTTCAGGAAGTGGTGCTATTTCTTGCTTTTGTGGATTAAATCTGTTGATAAGTTGTGGGTAATGTTCATGAACCCCGCCTCTTTATTCACACGAGATCTAAAAGTCAAGCCGCAAATTTGGCAAGATCCTGTTGCTCGATCTAGCGATCCGGAGGCCAAAAACGTAGAATATCGGATCTTCGTTCGTCCTATTTTATTTGGAGTGTACTGTGACAGCTTCGCTATGGCAGCAATGCCTGAACCGGCTGCAAGATGAGTTGCCTTCGGGAGAATTCAGCATGTGGATCCGGCCGTTACAAGCGGAGTTGAGCGACAGGATGCTCACTCTCTATGCCCCGAATCGCTTTATTCTGGATTGGGTGCGCGACAAGTATCTGATCCGGATCAACAGCTTGATCTCCGAATTTTGCGGATCCGACGCACCTGTCTTGCGTTTTGATATTGGCAGTCGGAATCATGCGGCTGCTCCCCTTGTGAATAAACCGGTACAGGGTCGCGTCGCGGCTGTGAGTGGTCCGAGCTGGGGGCAGTCCTCCGAGAACAAGCCCGAGATCAATCACAAGAGCAACGTCAACGTGACCTATACCTTCGAGAACTTTGTCGAGGGTAAGTCCAACCAGTTGGCGCGTGCTGCCGCCAGTCAGGTGGCCGACAATCCGGGAACCGCCTACAACCCGCTGTTTTTGTATGGCGGCACAGGTCTGGGTAAGACCCACTTGCTGCATGCGGTTGGCAATGCCATCAAGGAGCGCAATCCGGATGCCAAAGTGGTCTATATGCATTCCGAACGTTTTGTGCAGGACATGGTCAAGGCGCTGCAGACCAATGCCATCGAAGAATTCAAACGCTATTACCGCAGTGTCGATGCGCTGCTGATCGATGATATTCAGTTCTTTGCCAATAAAGAGCGCTCGCAGGAGGAGTTCTTTCATACCTTCAACGCGCTGCTGGAAGGCAATCAGCAGATCATTCTGACCTCGGATCGTTATCCCAAAGAGATCGACGGCGTCGAGGATCGACTGAAGTCGCGCTTTGGCTGGGGCCTGACGGTGGCAATCGAGCCGCCGGAGCTGGAAACCCGGGTGGCGATCCTGATGCGCAAGGCGGAAGAGAGCAAGATCCATCTGCCGGATGAAGTGGCCTTCTTTATTGCCAAACGTCTACGTTCAAACGTTCGTGAGCTGGAAGGGGCCCTGAATCGGGTCATCGCCAATGCCAACTTTACCGGACGTGCCATTAACATCGATTTCGTGCGCGAAGCACTGCGTGATTTGTTGGCGTTGCAAGAGAAGCTGGTAACCATCGACAATATCCAGAAGACAGTGGCCGAGTATTACAAAATCAAGGTGGCTGATCTGCTCTCCAAGCGCCGCTCCCGTTCGGTGGCACGGCCACGGCAATTGGCCATGGCGTTGGCCAAAGAGTTGACCAACCATAGCTTGCCGGAGATTGGCGATGCCTTTGGCGGTCGAGACCACACGACTGTGTTGCATGCCTGCCGCAAAATTGCCGAGTTGCGGGAAGAGAGTCACGATATCAAAGAAGATTATTCCAACCTGATCCGCACCCTATCATCCTGAGATAACGGAGAGCTTCGATGCAGTTTGCTATCAGTCGCGAGACTCTATTGCGTCCACTTCAACTGGTGTCTGGCTCCCTGGGCGGGCGTCCAACGCTGCCGATCCTCTCCAACGTGTTATTGATTGTTGAAGATGACCGGTTATCGATGACGGGTACCGATCTGGAAGTGGAAATGATCGGGCGAGTAGCCTTGGAAGGCACAGTCCAGCCGGGTAAAACCACGGTCCCGGCTCGCAAGTTGCTCGATATCTGCCGCGGCTTGCCTGAATCGGCACCTATCAATTTTGTGCTGGAAGGGGATCGCCTGATCCTGCGTTCCGGTCGCAGTCGTTTCTCCTTGTCGACGCTACCTGCCGAAGAGTTTCCCAATATTGAAGATTGGGAGTCCCTGCTGGAGTTCGATATCAGCCAGCTGGAATTGAAGCGTCTGATTGAATCGACGCTGTTTTCCATGGCCAGTCAGGATGTGCGTTACTACCTGAACGGCATGTTGTTTGAGGCCACGGGCCGCAGCTTGCGTACCGTGGCAACTGATGGCCACCGCTTGGCCACTTGTCGCCGTGATGTGGTGACTCAGGAATTACCCGAGCAGCAACTGATACTGCCGCGTAAAGGCGTGCTGGAATTGGTGCGTTTGCTGGAGAACGAAGATAAGCCAATCCGCTTGCAGATGGGGCGGAATAATCTGCGCGCCGTGTCGGAGGGTTTTGTTTTTACCTCCAAACTAGTGGATGGGCGCTTCCCCGATTATCGCCGTGTGATGCCACGCAACAGTGATAAGTACGTGCTGGCGGATCGGGAAGGGTTACGTCAGGCATTTGCTCGGGCGGCAATCCTCTCCAACGACAAGTTGCGCGGTGTTCGTCTAAACCTGCAACCGAATCTGTTACGCATCACGGCGAACAATCCGGAGCAGGAAGAAGCGGAAGAGCTGCTGGATGTCTCCTATCCAGGTCCCGAATTGGAGATTGGATTCAATGTCTCCTATGTGCTGGACGTGCTGAATACGTTAAAATGTGAACAGATCAAAATCAGTCTCACCGATGCCAACAGCAGTGCTCTGCTGGAAGATGCCAGCAGCGATGCGGCCTTATATGTGGTGATGCCGATGCGGCTGTAACCATGGCATTGCTCAAGTTACAGATCCGGGATTTTCGGAACATCCAACAGGCAGAGTTGAGCCCCGGTAAGGGGCTCAACGTCTTGTTGGGGTGTAACGGTAGCGGCAAAACCAGCGTGCTGGAAGCGATCCACTATCTTGGTCTTGGCCGTTCTTTTCGTACCCATCTGGCCGGTCGCGTGATTGGTCATGGCGAGAAAGCATTCACCCTGTTTGCTCAGGTCGAGTCAGAGCCCTATGCCGCGGTTCCGATTGGCTTATCCAAAAGCCGGACAGGGGAAACCCAATTGCGCTTAGCTGGGCGGCCAGCCGAGCGTCTGGCGCAACTGGCCGAGATAGTGCCATTACAGTTGATTCACCCGGAAGGCTTTAGTCTGTTGACGGGCGGTCCGCAGCAGCGGCGGTCTTTTATTGACTGGGGTGTGTTTCACGTGGAGCAGGGATTTTTCCCGCTCTGGGCTCGGGTGCGGCGCTTGTTGAAACAACGCAACGCTCTGCTGCGCCAGAGTCAGAGCTATGCACCGCTGGCATTTTGGGATCAGGAACTGGCGCGTCTGGGGTTGGAATTAGCGGAATATCGAGCCAGCTATTGCGCGGCCATTCTGCCGTTGCTGCAGGAAATTACGGCAGATTTTTTACCCGAATTCGAGTTCAAGATTGTGTTTTATCCCGGTTGGGATCGACAGCGACCACTGGATGAATTGTTACAGGAGGGGTTTGAGCGCGACCGGCTGATGGGTCATACCGCCATCGGACCCCATAAGGCAGACCTGCGGCTGAAGGCTAATGGTGTGCCGGTTCAAGATATGTTGTCACGCGGTCAGCTCAAGTTGCTGGTCTGCGCCATGCGGCTCGCTCAGGGACTCTTTCTGAATCGCCAGGGTGAGCGGCAATGTATCTTTTTGATCGACGATTTTGCCTCCGAGCTCGACTCGGAGAAACGGCGTCGGCTGGCACAGCGGTTAAAACAGTGCGCCAGCCAGGTCTTCATCACCGCGATTGATGAGGCGCCATTGGCCGACATGATGTCGGAACTCGAGTGCCATCTGTTTCATGTGGAACAGGGCGCTATCACCGAATATCAAGCACGAGAGCGAGAGTAAGACATGAGTGAACACAACACTTACGACTCTTCGAATATCAAGGTATTGAAGGGGTTGGATGCGGTTCGTAAGCGTCCCGGCATGTACATCGGCGATACCGATGACGGCTCAGGCCTGCACCACATGGTGTTCGAGGTGGTCGATAACTCCATCGATGAAGCCTTGGCCGGCTATTGCAGTGATATCCTGGTTAAAATCCATGCCGATAACTCAGTATCGGTCCGCGATAACGGGCGGGGCATACCGGTCGATATCCATGAAGAAGAGGGGATATCTGCGGCTGAAGTTATCATGACGGTATTGCATGCCGGCGGTAAGTTTGATGATAACTCCTATAAAGTCTCCGGTGGTCTGCATGGTGTAGGTGTCTCCGTGGTCAATGCGCTCTCGGATAAGCTGCTGCTGACGATTCGACGGGGTGGCCATGTCTATGAGCAGACTTACCATCTGGGTGACCCTGAAGCGCCTTTGAAGCAGATTGGTGATTCGGATCAGACCGGGACTGAGATTCGCTTTTGGCCGAGCCCGACCATCTTCACCAACATCGAATACCACTACGAGATCCTGGCGAAGCGCCTGCGTGAGCTCTCGTTCCTCAACTCGGGTGTTTCGATTCGCCTCGAGGATGAGCGGGATAACCGTGAGCAGCACTTTCACTATGAAGGCGGTATCCGCGCGTTCGTGGAATACTTGAACCAGAACAAGACGCCGATCCACCCTAAGGTGTTCTACTTCACCCAAGAGCGTGAAGATGGTATCTCCGTTGAAGTCGCGATGCAGTGGAATGATGCCTATCAGGAGAACGTCTACTGCTTTACCAACAACATCCCGCAGCGGGATGGTGGTACCCACCTGGCGGGTTTCCGTGCGGCGCTGACCCGAACCCTGAACAACTACATGGACAAGGAGGGGTATAGCAAGAAGGCCAAGACGGCGACCTCTGGGGATGATGCTCGTGAAGGTCTGACGGCTATTGTCTCGGTGAAAGTTCCGGATCCCAAGTTCTCCTCCCAGACGAAGGACAAGCTGGTCTCCTCCGAAGTGAAGACCGCGGTTGAGCAGTGCATGGGCGAAAAGCTGGACGAGTACCTGCTGGAAAACCCGGGTGATGCCAAGGTGGTGGTCAGCAAGATCATCGATGCGGCACGAGCACGGGAAGCTGCGCGTAAGGCGCGGGAAATGACTCGCCGTAAGGGTGCCCTGGATCTGGCGGGCCTGCCTGGCAAACTGGCTGACTGCCAGGAGCGCGACCCGGCACTCTCTGAACTCTATATCGTGGAAGGTGACTCGGCGGGTGGCTCCGCCAAACAGGGGCGCAACCGTAAGAATCAGGCCATACTGCCGCTGAAGGGTAAGATCCTGAACGTGGAAAAAGCACGGTTTGACAAGATGCTCTCCTCCCAGGAAGTGGCTACGCTGATCACGGCCCTGGGCTGTGGTATCGGACGCGATGAGTACAATCCAGATAAAACGCGTTACCACAATATCATCATCATGACGGATGCTGACGTGGACGGCGCCCACATTCGCACCCTGCTGCTCACCTTCTTTTACCGTCAGATGCCGGAACTGATCGAGCGTGGCTATATCTATATTGCCCAACCTCCGCTCTTTAAGGTTAAGAAGGGTAAACAGGAACAGTACATCAAGGATGAAGATGTACTGGTGCAGTATCAGACTACGCTGGCGCTGGACGGTGCCGCCATCCACGTCAATGAGTCTGCTCCTGGTATTGGCGGTGAGCAGCTGGAGCGCTTGGTGCTGCAGTATCGTGCGGTACAAAGCCTGATCGGTCGTTTATCTCGCCGCCTGCCAGAAGCCGTTCTGACCCAGCTGATCTATCAGCCGACGCTCACTCCTGAGTTGCTACAGGATGAAGCTCAGGTCCAGGCTTGGGTTACCAAATTGCATCAGGTGTTGCTGGATCAGGGCACCAACGGTTCCCAGTTCAACATCGCGGTTGAGCACAATGTCGAGCGCCAGTTGTATTTACCGGTTGTTAGTCTGCGTCAGCACGGGATCGATCATAAATACCTGCTGAGCTACGATTTCCTCAATTCCAATGAGTACAAGCAGATCGTCACTCTGGGCTCCCAGATCGCTAACCTGATGGAAGAGGGCGGTTATGTGAAGCGTGGCGAGAAGGTGAAACCTGTCGCCAGCTTTGATGAGGCCATCAGCTGGCTCGTTGATGAGGGCAAGCGTGGCGTCTATATCCAGCGCTACAAAGGGTTGGGCGAGATGAACCCGGATCAGTTGTGGGAAACCACCATGGATCCATCTACGCGTCGCATGTTGCGTGTCACCATTGATGATGCTATCTCTGCCGATCAACTCTTTGCCACTCTGATGGGCGATGTGGTAGAGCCGCGGCGTGAGTTTATTGAAACCAACGCGCTGCGAGTGGCCAACCTGGATTACTAATAGCGGTTTGTCATCAGTAATAAAAAAGCCAGTCAGCGATGACTGGCTTTTTTGTTTCACATGAAACGTTATCGTTGCATCATTCTGCCGTAACCGCAGTGGCGGCTTGGCTATCCACCAAAGCCGAGGGCAATATAGGATGTTGTTGGCCATTTGCTATCGTGACACGGTTGCGGCCTGTGCGCTTGGAGTGATAGAGCGCCTCATCGGCCCGTACCAACCACTGTGCTGGAGTCGTGGTCGTTGCATCGAGAACGGCGAGTCCAATACTGATGGTGAATTCGATCATCCGATTATCATGGTGAACAATATGCTGAGCAATTGCTTGCCGCAGACGTTCGGCGATCAGCCAAGCGGTTTGACTGTCTGCGTCCAATAGCAGTATCCCAAATTCCTCGCCACCATAACGTCCTGCTACATCGGTAGCGCGCAGTTGTTGGCGCAGAATAGAAGCGACATCCCGCAGTACCGTATCGCCAGCCGGGTGGCCATAGCCATCGTTAATCTTCTTAAAAAAATCGATATCAAACATCAACAAGGTCACAGGCGAACCACTGCGGAAGTGGCGCTGATACTCCTGCCGCATGCACTCTTCCCAATGACCGCGGTTGTAGAGCCCGGTTAATCGATCGGTGATGGAGAGCGCCTTGAGTTGTTGATTGGCGTCTTGTAACCCTTGTTTCCCCATGGCTGCATCGGTGACGTCATAAATGATGATACAGATATGGTTGCAGAGGCCATGACGCGAAACCAGCGGCATCAGGGTGATATTCTGATACATCAGCGCACTGTTGCTGGTGAAGGGGCGTGTGCTGGCAAAATCAAACAGTCGTGGCCGTTGTTCCCAAGAGCTGAACACAGGGCTATGCAGGGCAAAGACCTCTTCGACTTTGCGTTGCAACCAAGCGATGGGCAGGTCTGGAAATTGGGTCAGCAGATTATTGCCACGGATATGGCTGGCGAGTTGGCCACTGTGGTTCTCCATAAAGCCGTTCCACAGTTGCACCTGATATTGGCGATCGATCACCACCAGGCCGACATCTATGGTCTGTAGAATATCCATCAACCAATGAAAGTCATCTAGTTCGATTAGATCCATACATTACTCGGCAATCAGGCTGAGTCGACGCTCAAGCGCCGACAAGGAGGTATCGGTTAACAGCAGCAACAGGGTACAACTGATTTGTTGCGCCGGTATGGTATAGGTCAGGCTCACGCTGAGAATTTTCTGCGCCTGTTCCTGCTGGGCCAGTATGCTATCGCTGCCCAAGCTGATGAGTGCCGGGTGGCTGCGACTGAAACGTAAGCCAAGCAAGTCCGACAAGCCCAACAACAGCGTACCCGCCAACATACTGGAGAGTTCGATCAGCAGCGATTTGCGATCCAGTTCATCTTGCTCATTGAAGCCGAGGAGTGGGGCAATTCGGCTGATGTCCTGCTCTGCGAAGTGGATCAGACACTCACCCGCGATGCTGGAGCCGACAAAGCCCTGACTCACCACCATGTTCCCCGGCATATCCAACCACTCTTCGACTTGACGGTGTAGGCGGTGACTGGTGCAGAGTTGTACCTTGGGGATGGGTAAGTGGATAAATAAGTTCAGCAGGTCAGCCAGTTGGCGTGCGGCCTGTCCCATGGCGATATTGACGATCTCTTGCAGGCTTTCCTGATAGCTGACCGGTGCAAAGTCATGGGGTGACGTCAGTGGTGGGGCGATGAGAGCATCCGTGATGGCCGGCATCAGTCCAAACTGTTCTAACAAATGCAGCAGTTGGCTGTTATTTAGCGGCTTCTGCAGGAACGCCAGCGCCCCAAGTTCGAGAATGCGCTGATGGGCCTGAGCCTGAATGTCCCCGGAAACCACAATGACCAGCACGTTCAACCCTTCGTCACGGATGGCCTCCAGAACCTGATAACCATCCAGCCCTGGCATATTCAGATCCAGAAATAGTAATTCGCCCTTACCGGCACGCAGTAGTTGCAACGCTTCCTCGCCTTGGCAGGCGCTTAATACTTCCCGCGCCAGCCCTGCGGGAAGACCGCGGATCAGCTGCTGGCGGGCGAAGCGGGAATCATCACAGACAATGACTGAATACGACATGAGGTTTTGGCAATCCGGTTATGACAAAGTCCATTGTGTCACGCCTGTTCAGTTTTACAACGCAGCGGCTCGAGCGACAATTCAAATTGCGTACCAAGTCGCTAAACCATACTGGTTCAGCTCGCGTCAGGCGGTCTTCAGCATTAATTTCAGCAAATTTCAGCTAATACCTCGGCCAGAATAGCGATCCCGCTCTGTACCTTGTCGGCATCCTGGGCATAGTTCAGTCGCAGACATTCATATTGATGCTGCCAAGTAGCATCGGTAATGCCAGGAAAGAAGTAGTGACCGGGAACGACGATCAAGCCACGCTGTTTCAGGCGTTGATACAGCTCCTGACTATGAATAGGAAGCCCCTCAAACCACAGCCAGAGAAAGAGTGCGCCCTCTGGCTTGTGGATACGCAGCTTGGGATGGGGAATCGCTTCCTGAAGCCACTGTACCGCCTGCTGGGCTTTCGCCTCGTAGAAGGGACGGATGTGTTGTTCACTCAAGCGAATGATATCGCCGTTCTCAACCCAGCGTTGCACCATGGTCGGGCCGACACCACCGGGTGCCAGATTGATAATGCCGGACAAATTTCCGATGGCCTGGATTAAGGTCTCGGGACCGATGACGATGCCACAGCGAGTTCCTGGCAACCCCAACTTGGACAGGCTCATACAGAGTATGGTGTTGCTGTTCCAGAAGGGTTTGACCTCGGTGAAGATGATGTTCGGAAAGGGCGTGCCATAGGCGTTGTCGATGAGCAGCGGTATCCCGTTGGCGCGAGCCAGCTCATCCAGATGGCGGATCTCTTCATCGGTCAGCACATTTCCCGTCGGGTTGGTCGGCCGTGACACACAGATTAGACCGATGTCATCGCCAATCTCTAGGGCTTCAAAATTGACGTTGTACTTGAACAGACCATTATCCAGTAATGTAATGGCCGGTTTGCAGGCGACGAACATCTCCTCGCTTAATGCAGAGTCGGCGTAGCCGATATATTCGGGCGCCAGCGGGAATAGCACTTTTTTCTTGCGGCCGTCACTGAACTCACCCGCCAGCAGGTTGAACAAATAAAAGAATGCATTCTGGCTACCGTTGGTCAGTGCAATATTTTTGGCGCTGATGTCCCAACCATATTCCTGGCGCAGCAATGCAGCCAATGCGGCGGTGAATTTATCTTTGCCCTGCGGCCCATCGTAATTGATCATCGATTTCAGCAGCTCGCCGGAGTTTAGCTGTTGGCTGGCTTCGTCATGAAAGGCTTGCAGCATCGCTGGAATAGCGGCTGGATTGCCACCACCGAGCATGATGGCCTGCGGATCCAGTAAGCCCTGATTCAAATCATCCATTAATTGGGTGATACCGGCGTGACGAGTAAATTTACGGCCAAACAACGAGAAGTCCATGGTGGTATCCAAACAGCAAAAAGGGGCAGTTGCCTAATCATTCCAGAAGAGGGGATCTGTTTTAACGCGCTGGGGTGATTAGTCAAGCCTGCCTTGGCAAATAAGCTGTTTCACGTGAAACGTAGCGATTGAGTGTGAATAGTCGATTTGTCTGGTGAATGCGCGTTGACTGGAATGTTGAATCAGTACCAAGAAAAAAGCCCGGAATATCCGGGCTTTTGGCGTGGCTGTGGTGGTGATTACTTCTGTAGTACAGAGATATCCGCCACTTC
>Ga0194136_1000807_pt1 | contig 15762 bp, 11 predicted proteins | sample TARM_MetaG_T3A_1_FD_134023 | JGI IMG/M metagenome (GOLD analysis project Ga0194136, IMG submission 134023) | Freshwater microbial communities from Pennsylvania, USA, analyzing microbe dynamics in response to fracking - TARM_MetaG_T3A_14 (version 2) | ecosystem: Environmental > Aquatic >...
GATATAAACTTTAGTTCCGAAGGGAATACCACCCCATGTCGCAATGGTTCTGCCAGACTGTGGCACAGTTCCCGACGCGGTATTGTTTCCGGTAGCTGTGTAAGCGGTGGCGCTGACCACCATGCTGCCTTTAAAACCACTTTCTTGATTGATGGCGGTACTGCCGTCACCAGTCGCGCTTTTTTCCACCTTAACATTCCCAGACACAGACGAAACCTCAACGGCTTCTGGCATAGTAATGGTGGTAGACGGTCCCACTTCAATGATCTCTTCTATCGCTGGCATGATCACTTCACTGGTTATGACTTCACGGCTGACTTCGATGCTATTTTCATAACGGATCCGTTCTTTCATGTTGGCTTTTCCATTCTGGCCTACCTGAACAACCACTCGGGTTCCGGCTGGCAGTTCCGGATTCTCGGCAATTGTGGCCTTCATTGGTACATCTTTAATACCGGTTGATTCCACATAGGATATCCGGGTTACTTTGATGGTTGCGGTTTTTGCGGTTAATGGGGTATTGAGTCCCGGCTCGACCTTATCATCTTCATCCGGCTTAACACCATTTTCATCCAGCACATCGCCAATGGTTGCCCCACCTGACAAGTAAGTAATAGTTTTACCATCAACTAGAATCTTTCCAGAAATCTTCTTTTCAATTTCTACATTGATGACATCTTTAAATAAAGTATTTAAGGATGTACTATATTTGTATTCGTCACTGACGGGAAGATCATTCGCAATCAGGACTTCCTCCAGGGATTCGAGCAGTTTTCCATTAGCAGTGTATACCTTACCTTCGAAGTTGACCTGAACTTCTTTTTCGACGGTAAAAGCACTGGAAACACCCACAACGAGAAGCAGAATTAATGCAATAATTCCGATCTTGACGCCGGGATATCTCTTTAGAAAACCAGCTGTTTCTCTCTCTCTATTCATAAATAATACCTTTCATTTTGTCTAAATTGCATAAATAAAAGTTACACATTCGTTACAGTTAGTTTACCATCCTCCCCATTTTATGTCAAGGTTTTTATGGCTTTTGCGGGTGCAAATGGTGACCCTGTCCCAATTACAAACCGTCTTTTCGCCCATTCTGACGCCATAATGGGGGCTATGGCAAATTCTTGTTGACTGCTTTTTTTGTTGATTCTACCCGGATAAGCTAGTTTTTAGGAAACTGTTCTATACTACATCTTGTGCTTTGAAATGAACGAATTTTAAACGAACGGAGACCTTATGCTTGATACAAAAAAAAGTCAGCTACTCATTGAAATATTACAGACCGATCTGCTCAAATGGTTTGAAGAATCCAAACGGGATCTACCTTTTCGCCGTACCCGGGACCCCTATTTTATCTGGATCTCAGAAATTATGGCTCAACAAACCCAGATTGATACATTAATACCCTATTATAACCGATTTATTGATAATTTCCCGACCGTTTTTTCGTTGGCCCTGGCCTCAATCGATGAGGTCATTAAAGCCTGGGAAGGATTAGGTTATTACTCCCGGGCCCGAAACCTCCATCAGGCGGCCAGAATAATTGTCACTGATTATGATGGAATGATGCCCGCAACCTTTTCTGAACTGATCAAGCTCCCGGGGATCGGCCCTTATACCGGTGGTGCCATCGCCAGCATCGCCTTTAATCAGAAGGTCAGCGCGGTGGACGGTAATGTACTCCGGGTAATCAGCCGTTATTGTAATAGCTGTGACGACATCGGCGAAGCCACAACGAAGAAACGGATAACCCGCTGGATAGAAAGCATACTACCGGATGAGGTTGGTGCTTTTAATGAAGGCCTGATGGAGCTGGGTGCCATGATTTGCACCCCCAAAAGCCCTAAATGCCTGAGCTGCCCGATCCGTAGCGGTTGTCAAAGCAATGCTGCCGGTACCACTGGGATGATCCCGGTGAAAGCGAAAAAACAGAAACAACGCACCCGAAAAATGGAGGTTGGCATCATCAAACAAAACGGCCAGCTGTTTTTTGTCCGCCGCCCTGATGTCGGTCTGTTATCCGGAATGTGGTCCTTTCCCATTGCTGAAACCGCCGCCGGTAACGGTCAGGATATTAAAAAAAAGCTCGAAGAAAATTTCTCCGAGCTTTGTAAACCGATTTTTATTGGGACCAGCCGCCACGTTTTCTCCCACATTATCTGGGACATGTCAGTTTTTATTTTTGATCTGGACAACAGGGTTTGTGAATCAACACTAAACCCTTATTATATCTCAGCGCAAAGGGAATCTCGATCAAATCCTCAGGTTACCTTCAAAGCCCTGTCCCAGGTTGATGACCTGGCCCTGCCGATTGCCTTTTCCAAACTTTTAGCTTTATTAACCTAATTTTAACATTAACCAATTTTCACTGCTTATTGATGCCGGATCACCTGAAAGCGCTGCACCATCACATCGGTATCGCCTTCGGGAATGCCGGCTTTTCTTTTGGCAATGGCAAGTTGCTCTTCCGGAGTATTAACCCCCTCCAGATCGGGAAGCAGCAGTCCGCGGTGTAAATCTTTTTCAACAATAACACCGTACTTTTTTGCATCCAGCTCAGCGACGCCGGTTACCGGTTCGGGGATACCCAGCACATCGACTTTGATTTCCAGGTCCATCAGTTCCTGCTCTTCCACTGGCATAAACCGGGGATCATAAGTGGACGCCTCAATCGCATTTCGAATAATCTCCTGGGCGATGTTTTCCGTCACCGGGCCAGTGGTGCCAATGCAACCTCGCAATTCCCCATGCTTATGCAGGGAAACAAAAACCCCAGCTAAATTATTTTCCAGTTCGCCAAGAACATCTGCCTCGATTTCCACCTGGTTTTTGTAATGCTCGAAATTCAATTTTCGACCCCGTTGCACCCAGGTATTGATGGCGGCCCGAGCCAAAGCCACAAAAGGGCTTTCGTTTGAACGCCTCTCTTTATAGGAAAGCACCTTATCTTCTTCATAGCGTTCCAGCAGACTGGGAATTTTTTCCTCGGTCAAATCAATAAAGGCGGACATGTAACCCACTCCAAAGGGGCCTTCGTAAGAAAACACCGTCGCTTCAGTATCCCAACCGTCAATGGTGCCCAATCCCATAACAATTGGTCTCAAGCCACATTGACCCGCCGGTTCGTAGACTTGGTGGGGAGCCGTTAAAATGGAGTAGTAATTCTTAGTTTTAATGCCACTCACGATATTTTCATCGAAAAGTGGTCCCATCGGATTAAAGGCATAGGGCCCTTCATCCTTCAGGCAATGGGATAAATCGGCAGAAGCCAGAATCATGGTTTCTTTTCCCCGGGCTTCAATTGCTTCCTTAATTACCTTACCCATTTTATAGAGTTCGATCAGACTCAGTTCCCCAATGGTGATATGGACAATTTTGTAGGTCCGATAGTATTTTTCAATAAAGTAAAGCGGTACCAACACCCCGTGATCGAGATTTAAATCGATTTTATATTCTGCGGCAATTGCTTCATTCAAAAAAATGGTATGGCAATTGTTTTTCCCAAAACTCATATTCAGTTCATCCAGGAGTCCCATATCGCAGTCTTTTTCCAGGTTGATCTCGGGATGCCCGAAATTTCTCAAATCACCCTTCATCTGGTTTTCATAAACCACAGCTACCCCATCCCGAAAGACATTGCCGTGAGGGGTAATGCAGACAATGACTTCCGGTTTGACTTCGGCAACTTTCAGGGCCAGATCTCGTAAGCCCCGAATGGTTTTTTGTGCTTCATTTTCTCTCCCTTCTCCGACCTCTGGTATTAACACCGGTGGATGACAGGCAATTCCTACTCCTTTTAAGTACATAGTTCACTTCCTTATTTCTTTTTTCTTGGATATTTTTTCTTCTAATTAAAGACAACAAAATTAAAGATTATAAAACGCGTCTTTCCCGGCATAGGTGCCCAGTAGTCCTAACTGTTCTTCAATTCGCATCAGTTGATTATATTTGGCCACCCGATCGGTTCGGGATGGTGCTCCGGTTTTAATCTGGCCGGCATTAACTGCCACCACCAGATCGGCAATGGTGACATCTTCTGTTTCGCCAGAGCGATGAGAAACTACGACGGTATAGCCGGCCCGCTTGGCCATCTCAATGGTATCCAGGGTTTCAGTCAGGGTACCGATTTGATTCACTTTAACCAGAATCGAATTCGCAACGCAAGAATCAATGCCCCGTTTCAGTCGCTCGGTGTTGGTGACAAAGATGTCATCACCCACCAGTTGAACTTTTTTCCCCAACCGTTTTGTCATGACTGCCCAGCCTTCCCAATCTTCTTCATCCAGGCCATCCTCAATGGAAATAATGGGGTATTTACCAATCAGCATTTCATAAAAATCAATCATTTCCGCGGCGGTTTTCTCCACCCCTTCGCCGGCTAAAAAATACTTCTTCGTTTCTTTATTATATATTTCTGAAGCCGCCACGTCCATGGCCAGCTTTACCTCTTCACCAGGAGTATAACCGGCGCCTTCAATGGCGGTAACAATCAGTTGCAAAGCTTCCTCGTTGGATTTAAGATTCGGGGCAAAGCCACCTTCATCTCCCACCGAGGTGGCCATTCCTTTTTCTCCCAATACTTTTTTAAGTTGGTGGAAAATTTCTGAGCCCATCCGCACAGCTTCTCGAAAATTCTTAGCGCCCACAGGCATAATCAAAAATTCCTGAATATCCACGTTGTTATCGGCATGTTCCCCGCCGTTTAAAATATTCATCATTGGGGTTGGCAAAAGCTTGGCATTGACCCCGCCCAGGTATTTATAAAAGGGTAGTCCCAATGACTTTGCCGCCGCATGGGCCGCAGCCATGGATATTCCTAAAATCGCATTAGCACCGAGCTTACTTTTGTTTTCGGTGCCATCCAAAGAGATCAGCACCCCATCAATGGCAATCTGATCTGACGCATCCAAACCCACTAAAAACTCCTGGGCATAGGCTACACTATCGACTGCTTTTAATACCCCTTTGCCCTGATAGCGGCTGTTATCCTTGTCTCTGAGTTCAACCGCTTCAAAAGCCCCGGTTGAAGCCCCGGAAGGGACGATGCTGCGGCCCATGGTACCATCTTCCAGAATAACATCCACTTCAATGGTAGGGTTCCCCCGGGAATCCAGTATTTCTCTGGCAAAAATATCTTCAATATAAGTATTCATATTTTCCTCCGTTTTTTATTAAAGGTGTTTACGAAACCAAACGCAACGTTCATAACGCCTCTTTTTTATTTATACACCTTATTTAATTAAATAAACTAAGACTCACGAAAAAACCCTGAAAAAGAAAATCTCTTCCAGGGCGTGGTTCACGTTTATTTTTCAGGAGCAATCAACGGTTCACCTTCCTCATCAATGAGCACCGTGAGTCCGCCACCAAATTCATCAAAATGGTATAAGTAGTTGATTCCTGTTTCAGTATCTTCAATGACCTTACACCCAGAGTGCTCTCCAGTGGGTTCACTAATTACAATTTGAAACCGATTCTTCTTTTGCTTTTTTGTCTTCATTTTATCCTTTTCTCCTCTTAAATCAAGGTAGCCGACTTCATTATAACCAATTCAGAATAAAAAATCAATTTTTCCCTGTAATTTTTTAAACGCTGAATTTTTTCAAAGCCTAATATTTTTGTGACGATACCCTTTAACTGAAGCGGCGATCAATGATCCGGACACTTTTCTTTTCGGATCGGGGCAATGATCCAATCGGACCTGCTATCGGAATAATACTTAAACCTACCCGGGATTTAAATTGCCTTTTCACTTCAGCTTCAACATCATACGTGTCCACCCCGCTTAGAATTTCAAAAGCCAAAGAAATACAGTCTTTTCCATCCTGATGATCGACCGTCGTCAGATATTCACTACTGACCCCTTCCACATTTTTTAGCACCTCATCAATTTGACCCGGGTAAATATTCACGCCCTTGACCTTCACCATATCATCGGTTCGGCCGATGATCCGGTCATGTCGGGGATGCACGGATCCACAGGCACAAGGGCCGGGAACAAACCGGGTGATGTCATGAGTTCGGTAGCGCAGCAGTGGTGCCCCTTCCTTCCGGAAAGTGGTAATTACCAATTCTCCATATGCTCCCATTGGTGCCGGTTTAAGGGTGTCCTGATCGAGAATTTCAAAATACAGATAATCCGACCAATAGTGAAGCCCATCATGTTGGCTGCAGTCAATCGAAATCCCGGGACCATAGATTTCGGTAAGTCCATAAATATCAAAAAGCTCAATTCCCAACTCTTTTGCAATCCGGCTGCGCATCTTATCGCCCCAGCGTTCCGAACCGATAACGCCCCGTTTTAAATGGATTTGATCGCCCAGCTTCTGATTGGCGACCTCTTCCGCCAGCAACAGAGCATAAGATGAGGTAGACGCCAGCACCGTGGTTTTTAAATCGACCATCATCTGCAATTGTTTCTGAGTATTTCCCGGACCCATCGGAATGGCCATGGCTCCCATTTTTTCCGCTCCGGCCTGAAATCCGATCCCGGCGGTCCAGAGACCGTAACCCGGGGTAATTTGAATTCGATCCTCGTCAGTCATCCCGGCATACCGATAACAGCGGGCAAACATTTCTGCCCAGTCGGCCACATCCCCAGCCGTATAGGGAATGATCACCGGCTGACCAGTGGTTCCCGACGAAGAATGAATCCGTACCACTTCACGGTCCGGCACCGCCTGTAATCCCAGGGGATAAGCATTACGCAAATCGCCTTTATCGGTAAAGGGCAGCTTCTCAAAATCCGCCATGGTTTTTATGTCTGCCGCCACAATCCCCGCTTTTTTAAAACGCTGCTGATAAAACGGACTCTTTTCTTCCAGCCGCTTAACAAATCCCTGTAGATTTTTTAATGTTTCCAATGGCTTCTCCCTCTTTCTTATAAACAAAAAAAGACTCATCCTTATTGTATTGCTACAATAAAAGGATGAGTCAAAATAGCCCACGGTACCACCTTTATTCGCAAAACCGCTTTCGGTTTGCGCACTTAACTAAACAAATGCCATCACATTTGCCATCTGATAACGCTGATGAAACGTTGTGAAATACTCAGGCACTGCCCTTTCCTCACACCCTCAAGTGCCCATTATGCCAGTCCGCTTTTTATCAGGCTTCCACCACCCCTAACTCGCTTTAAATGCGCCGCTGACTTTACTCCACCATCACAGGTTTTTTCTGAGTATAGCCTTTATTGATATCTTTGTCAAGACTGCAAGAGGTATTCGATCATAAAAACCCCCCAGGATCATTTGAAAAACCTGGAGGGTATCAATAGGGGTTTGATTTAACTTATATTGACTTTATCTTAACAGATTGACGCTGTCATCAATACCATTTGGATTCTTTGCCATAATACGAATTCAGGTACATTTCCCTGATTTCGCTCATGAGTGGATATCTGGCGTTGGCGCCAGTACATTGATCATCAAATGCTTCTTCACATTTCAAATCCAGATTACTTAAGAATTCCTGTTCATCGACACCAAATTCTTTAATCGATTTGGGAACGCCAATGCACGCTTTCAGTTCTTCCACTTTGGCAATTAGACTTTCAAACTTCTCCTGATCGTTTTTACCGGGAAGACCGAGATATGATGCCATTTCTGCATATTTTTTCATCGTTTTCGGATACTGATATTGGGAAAAAGCGCCCATTTTTTTAGGTGCCTCAGAGGCATTATATTTCATCACTTCGGTAATTAGCAAGGCATTGGCAAAGCCATGAGCGACATGGTGATGGGCACCCAGTTTATGCGCCATGGAGTGACAAACCCCTAAGAAGGCATTGGCAAAAGCAAGCCCGGCAATTGTTGACGCGTTGGCCATTTTTTCGCGGGCTTCAACATCATCCCGACCATACTGATAGGCTCTGGGCAGATAGTCAAATACCAGCTTAGCCGCTCTTAACGACAATGCTTCGGTATAGTCCGTTGCCAACATTGAAACATAGGATTCCAATGCATGGGTCAACACGTCAATTCCCGATGTCGCCGTCAGCCCTTTCGGTTGATCCATCATCATATCCGCATCACTGATTGCCATGGTCGGCAATAAAGAATAATCAGCGATGGAATATTTTGTCTGCGTTTTCTCATCGGTGATGATGGCAAAAGGGGTTACTTCCGATCCCGTCCCGGCGGTTGTTGCAATACAGACCATGATGGCTTTTTTGCCCATTTCCGGAAAACCATAGACGCGTTTTCTGATATCCATAAAACGCATGGCCAGATCGGCAAAATCGGCCTCTGGATGTTCATACATTATCCACATAATCTTCGCTGCATCCATGGCTGAACCGCCACCAATTGCAATAATCACATCCGGTTCAAACGCGGCCATCGCCGCTGCGCCCGCTTTGGCACATTCCAGGGTCGGATCGGGTGTCACATCAAAATAAGTATAATGTGAAATTCCCATTTCTTCCAATTGACTGGTGATATCTTTTGTAAAGCCACTTTTATACAAAAATGCATCTGTCACAATAAACGCCTTTTTTCGTTTGTAGACACATTGTAATTCCTGCAGCGCTACACTTGTGCATCCTTTTTTGAAATAAACCTTTTCCGGGGTTCTAAACCAAAGCATATTTTCCCGCCTTTCAGCCACTGTTTTTACATTCATCAATTCTTTGACGCCAACATTACCAGAAACAGAATTTCCGGCCCAGCTACCACAGCCCAGAGTTAAGGAAGGCAGTAGTTTAAAGTTGTAGAGATCGCCAATCCCACCATGTGATGAGGGTGTATTCACGAGGATCCGACTTGTTTTCATTCGTTCTTCAAACGTTTTTAACTTATCTGGTGCCTTAACTGTGTCAACATATAAAACCGATGTATGTCCAATCCCACCATCAACAACAAGTCTGTCAGCAATATTGACACTATCTTCAAAATCAACACTCTTATACACCGCCAGAATTGGTGATAATTTTTCGTGAGCAAAAGGTTCCTTGGTCACATCTAATTCGGTTACTTCACCTAAGAGCACTTTGGCATCCTCGGGACACTCAAAACCTGCCAATTTAGCAATTTGATAGGCTGAGCGACCAACAATCTGAGCGTTAATATTTCCCGCGGCATTAAGGATGATCTTTCTGACCATATCTTTTTCGTTTTCATCTAAAAGATAGCACCCGCGTTTTCTAAACTCCACAATACATTTTTCATAGATTTTTGCATCAATGACTACCGATTGCTCTGACGCACAGATGGTCCCGTTATCAAAAGTTTTGGAAAGAATAATTGAGTTCACGGCCATCAGCACATCGGCTGTACTGTCAATAATAGCAGGTGTATTGCCATTCCCAACGCCAATAGCCGGTTTCCCTGATGAATAAGCCGATTTTACCATTCCCGGTCCACCGGTAGCGAGTACCACGTCAGCCGCTTTCATAATTTCCATCGACAGTTCAACCGATGGCTCATCGATCCAGGCGATAATACCTTCTGGCGCTCCTGCAGCCACGGCGGCCTCTAAAACAATTCTGGCTGCTTCGATGGTACAATTCCGGGCTCCTGGATGGGGCGAAAAAATAATCCCGTTGCGCGTCTTTAGGGCAATGAGTGATTTAAAAATCGCCGTTGATGTCGGATTGGTTGTCGGTATAACCGCTGCAACAACACCCAGTGGTGCGATGATTGTTTTAATTCCAAAGGCCTGCGATTCTTCCAATACACCACAGGTTTGAGTATCTTTATAAGCATTATAGATATACTCAGAAGCAAAGTGATTTTTGATTACCTTATCTTCGACAAGACCCATCTTTGTTTCTTCAAATGCCATTTTAGCCAAATAGATCCGGTTTTTAGTTGCTGCTGTGGCAGCCGCCAGAAAAATGGCATCCACCTGTTCCTGAGTATAGGTAGCAAATAATCGTTGAGCAGCTTTCACTTCTTCTAATCGATGGTTAAGACTCTCAACGTTGTTGACAACATCTGGTCTTTGGATCACTGTCTTTGCTTTTTTCTTTTCTAACATTTTTTTCCCCTTATTTATCACAATTAAGTTTTATTTTCACTAATAATTTCCATAATCCTTTTTCGAGCATCACTTTATCTGAAATTTTCTGTCACCTTGATGTGCTGACAATTTTTTGCAAGCACTCTTTGTTTGCTATGCATATTTTGGATGGCCACTCCAGAATATCCATGCTTTTTTACAATCACCGCCTTCTTTTTTGCCTTACAACCGATTACACGTGTAGTTTTTTATATTTTTACTGTTTTTAGCAAATTTCTCTCTTCGCTTGGGGCTAATACTAACACCATCTTTTTACTTTTACAACGAAAACCGTGTCCTCATCGCATATGCATTTAGTTGATATAGCATATCAAATTTGATATAATGCGTCATATATCGCTTGAAACCGCAATTTATTACGTTCATTTCAAACTTTTTCCAACTTCACCATTGCATTTAAAAAAAGCCACCGATTCACATCAGTGGCTTTTTTTATCCTGGCATCTTTAAAAATAACATCCATAGTCTCTTGTTTTTTCTCTTAGCAAGTCCAGAAATTCTTTTTCGCATTTTTTCTGAACATGATCCTCTTTAAAAATCATCATATCTTTCATATACTTTGCAAAGGCACCGCACCGCATTTGAACCAGTCCATATTTATCCAAAACTTCCTGGGGCATCGGGGAAACCCACATAAATGTATTGGGAATGGTACTAAGCAGTTCAAACTGACTCCCCCGCTCATACAGGTAAATAACCTTATCCTGGGAGCGCTCTTCCCGATCGTCCTCTGTCAAATCAACATAGTCGCCAGATGGCAAGCGATCATCACCATGGATAACTTCAATACAGTCTTTCAAATCATCATATGAGCGGATATGTTTATCGGCGATAACACTCTTTTTAGAGGTCAAAAGCAGATAGTCAAATTCTAAAATCATGCGATGCTGCAGTTTTTTGAGTTTCAGCAATGACAGATAATAACCTTCATGCAGCGAATTAAAGCGGATAATACCGATATCATATTGATAATCCAAGATATTTCGGATTGTTTTCATCGTGTTTGTTTCATAATAGTGAATCCGCAGCACGTTCTCTTCACTTAGTGAAGAGATGTATTCGGTAAACACTTCTGCAATATAATCAGCCCGGGGAACCGATATTTTTATATTAACCCCTTTGTCAGTCAGATCCGAATACTCAGTTTTTAGACTATTGACCTGATCCTGAATTTCTTTTGCATGGTTTAAAAACCGTTGCCCTTCCCGGGTTGTGACCACCCCTTTGGAGGTTCTCTGAAAAATGGTGATATCAAATTCTTTTTCCATCTCTTTTACGGCCCGGCTTAAATTCGATTGTGCTACAAAGAGCTTTTTAGCCGCCAAAGAGATGGAACCAAACTTATCAATTTCGATGATATATTGCAAATTCGTTAAATTCATCTACCCTTTACCTTTCCATCCAGTAAGTTACTAAACGTATTCGTTACCAAATTTAACACAATTACCTAAAAAAAGATATAAAAAAATAAATTAAGCATTTTAGATAAACTAAACCTCAACTTAAATTACCCTTTAAATTGATCTTATCAAGTGCAGATTACTAAGCCGTTATTTAATCACACCATTCTCCAAACAGACCGCCAGATTCATTTTCTTATCTCCCGCTGTTTCAAAATGAATACTGGCAATGGTGCCGTTTCGGGTCAGGATGGTACCCGGTCCAAAACGCTGATGAATTACTACCGTCCCCTTATTATAGCTGCTGAGATCGATTGTTAATTCCCTTGCCCTTCCAGTATGGTAATCCCGGTATTTTCCTGTCTGAATCCCAAATCCTTCTCGGGGTTTGGCCAGTGTCTCTTCGGGTCGGGATTTTTTTCTTGGCACCCCATCAATGAGATACGTTATAAATGGAGATGGTTTGATATCCTTCTCCCGGTGTTTAACACAGAGAAAAATCAGCTCCCGTTTGGCCCGGGTGGCGCCCACGTAAAAAAGCCGAACTTCTTCGGCGTAAGCCTTTTGATCCTCCGGCGCGTTGGATACATTAGGAATCTGCCCTTCGGTGGCGTCAATGATAAAAACCTTCTCAAATTCCAGGCCTTTGCTGGAATGAAGGGTGGACAGGGTTACCCGGGGTATTTTCGCTTTTTTTATCTGGGGTTCCTGAAGCTTTTCAGCCAGACTTTCCAACTTATCAAAAAATTCCACAAAATTAGGCACCCGACCGCCGAGAATCTTCAGCACCGACAGCTTCTGTTCGATGTTTTCTTCAGATTGCCCGGAACTGATCCGAAAATTAAGATAAGACCGATACCCCAGCTCATCAAGAATCATCATGATACCTTTTTGTGGCGGCATTGTTCTCAGCTTTTTAAACCCGGCTTTGAGATCTTTAAGCCGCTTAACCAGCCAGGCCCGATCACCGCTTATCCGCATCAAAGCATCTAATGCCTTTTCTCCGCGCTTCATCAAAGTGCCGATCTGGCTGATGGTTTCGCGGGATATAGCGGCATCCATCTTATAGTAAACCTGGGTAAATAAATTTATATCCCCGGGATTACAGGCAAATTCATAAAAAAGGCGGATGTCCTTAATCAAAAAATGATTAAAAAACTGGGGACTATGCTCTTTAATATGATAAGCAATTCCCGCCCCATCGAGAAGATCAACCAGGGGAATGGCCGATTCATTATTACGGTAGAGCACGGCAATTTCCTTACCTTCCCGTTTGATCGCCTCGATAATCAAGCGGTACTGGGCTTCGCTGGATTTTACCCATTCCCGGGCAATCGGCACGCCGGTAAACTCACTGTTATCAGGAACGGACATTTCTTTTTGATACCGTTCATGATTTAACTTGATAAAGGCGTTGGCTTTCTCGACAATTTGTCGGGTACTACGGTAATTGGTTTCCATCAAGAGCACCTCCCCCTGAGGCCAGGTCTCTTTAAAGGCCAGCAGGGATTCCGGAAAGGCGCCCCGAAAACCGTAAATACTCTGATCCTCATCACCCACCATAAACAGGTTGCCTCTTTCCCCGGTTAACATCTCAATAATCTTAAACTGAATTTTTGAGGTATCCTGAGCTTCATCCAAATGAATATAGGGATACTTTTCCTGAAAAAAGGCCAGCATTTCCGGATATTTTTTAAGGAGTCCCCAAGCATATTTTAAGATATCATCAAAATCCATCAACTGTTCTTTGAGCTTATAACTTTCATAAGCTTCATAGATTTTCAGGAAATCCACCTCCAGGGTTGGCAGCATATTGATTTCATCGGTAGTCAGCATCATGTTTTTGCAAAAACCAATCCGCTGGCAGATTTCTCCCAATTCAATTTCCCCGGGATGTTCTTTAAACAAATGCAAATACAGTTCCCGGATCACCGGGATCGTATTACCCAGCACCGTATGAGCCCGGCGGCGATAATGCCGTTCATAGTGGCGGATTACTCCCAGGGCGAAACTATGGATCGTGCTAAAATGGAGGGCTTCGGCCTGAGTCTCCCCAAATAGTTTGATGTATCGCGCTTTAAGATCGCGGGCACCCATCCGGCTAAAGGTCAGAGTCAGGATCTGCCCCGGATCAATTTGCAATACCCTCAGCATATAAGCAATCCGACAGATAATTACAGTGGTTTTTCCACTTCCCGGCACGGCCAGCAGCAGACTCTGGCCCCGGGTGCGAATAACCGCTTTTTGCTGCTGCGGATTTAGTTTTATTTGATAGGATTCTTTAAAGGTTTCAAAATTTTTCATGCATTAATTATAGCCGAAATCTTCTTTTTTATCCAGTCTATGCTATACTATAAAAAATTACGCCGTCATCGCTACGGCAAAAAGGAGATCGTCATGGCAAAAGCAATTATAATGAGTGGAATTTGTGGTTTTAAAACCGAGGTCTCAGCTGAAAAATCTGATGGATTCAATGTTCTTCTTAATATTCAAACCGACTGCCCGGCTTTTAGTGATTTAAATAATCAGTTAAAAGAGGTCGACAGCATGGCTTGTATCATGGACAAGGTTGGCGAAGGCCCCATTTATGAGGCCTGCCGCATTGATTGCAAACATAGCTCCTGTCCAATTCCCATGGGTATCGTAAAAGTGGTCGAAGTCGCTGCCGGTTTGGCACTGCCCAAAGATGTTACGGTGTCATTGACAAAATAAATCCGTTTTTTATTTGGCCATCACCCCATTTGATTGCGCAGCTGGGCTTAGCTGTTGCAATGCGGTTTTTAAGCACGATTTACTACCAAAAAAAGACCCCCTTTATCAACAAAAGGGAGTCTTTTTTTCGTTTGTCTTAGACGCCGTAGTAGGTCTGGTCCATTACACCTTTTAGTTTCTCACGGGTCACTGCCACCGGGTTAGTGGTAGTACAGATATCAGCCATTGCCTTATCAAGCATTTCTTCCCGGGCACCCAGATAATCTGCTTCAGATACGCCTGACGCCTTCAGCGAAACCGGAATATTAAGTGAAGCGCTCAGAGCAACCACACTATTATACAGGGTTTCGGTCGCATTACCAGAGACATTTAAGATACCGGAGCCGCTTAACAGCCGGGCATATTGATGCTGGACCTTGTCATCCTGACCGTTAAATTTGATCACATAAGGTAAAACAATGGCATTGGCCAGTCCGTGGGGTAGATGGAACATCGCTCCGAAGGCATGAGCAATACTGTGGGTGATGCCCAGACCGGCACTGTTAAAGGCGATCCCGGCCATACAGGAGGCAATCTGCATGCTGCCTTTAGCTTCTAAATCCGAACCGTTGACATAACTGGGGTAAAGGCTTCTAAAGACCAGTTCCACGGCCTTATTGGCATAACAGCGGGCAAAGGGATTGTTATTTGTGGAAATAAAGGATTCAATGGCATGAGTCATAACATCCATTCCCGTGGCCGCCGTAGCCCCAGCCGGCACACTTTCAATGAGGATCGGATCAAGGATCGCTTCATCCGGCATCATCAGGATATCCGTTAAAGGAATTTTGGTATTTTTTTGTTTATCGGTGATAACGGCGTATTCCGTTACTTCCGATCCGGTTCCAGCCGTTGTCGGAATGGCAATAAAGGTCGGTTTATGAACATATCGGTCCTCAAAAAAGATCCGTTTGAAATTAACGCAATAAAAAATTATGGCTTTGGCCGCATCAATAACCGAACCGCCACCAATAGCAATCAGGGCATCCGGTTTGTTCATAATAATGTGCATCAGCCCTTTTTCCACAATTTCAGTAGAGGGATCAGACTCAATATCAGCAAAAATATGGTAAGTAACGCCTTTTGCATCCAGTTCATCGGTTAATTTTTTTAACAAACCAAACTTAACCATTCCCTGGTCAGTGGCAATACAGACATTTTTAAAATTATGTTTCTCAATTTGTTTCAGGGAACCTTCCCCATAATAAATTGCTGGCTTTACTTGAAAAAATCGCATGGGTTTTTCCTCACATTCTTAATTTTAGCGATACCTTTTTCTACAAAAGTAGTATCCGATTCAAATAATGTTTGAACTTTTTTCATTATAGCAAGAATCCTTGTTTAAATATAGATTATCCCTAATTTTTATTCCATGATGACCATTAAGTATCCTAATTTTGCCGCAATGCAAAAAGTCTATTGGATACCAAACTTTGTCTGGCATTCAATAGACTTTTTTGTCGTGCACCCCACTTCGACTACCAACTTCCAAGCGTTACACAGGTAGTTAGCTCAAATCAGATGATCCTCCGGCACATAGAAGGTCTTACTTACCGCTGCTTCATTCCTGACCTGACGGGGTTCATAA
>Ga0194136_1000809_pt1 | contig 15711 bp, 9 predicted proteins | sample TARM_MetaG_T3A_1_FD_134023 | JGI IMG/M metagenome (GOLD analysis project Ga0194136, IMG submission 134023) | Freshwater microbial communities from Pennsylvania, USA, analyzing microbe dynamics in response to fracking - TARM_MetaG_T3A_14 (version 2) | ecosystem: Environmental > Aquatic >...
CCGATGTCTTCGGGATCAACAGTGTACGAAACGTCATCAACAACGCCGCAGGAATCGGCGCAGCCATTAATGTGGCTGTCGGATCCGGATATTATCCGGATTACCAAACCGCCGTAGAGAAAATGGTCAAAATCAAGGACTCCTTTGAACCGACCCCGGCGCATCATGACTTATACGAAAAAGTGATCGATGAAGTATACTCGGAAATTAAAGATTACGCGGATCCCATCAACCAAAAGATTTACTCGATTTTCGGTTAAAAAAAACCAAAGGGGACGGAGGTGTTCGGTTCACAGCAAACCGAACCTCTCCGTCCCCTTTCCCAAGAATAAAAAACCTTTAAACTTTCAAAAGAGCACAAGTATTTCAACGCATCGGGTATTCTGAAACTTTTATTAACCGCCTTGCAGCGGTTTTTATGTTATTCTGCTTTTTCTACGACTTCCAACAACACAATGCCCTTTTCCCCGGCGTCTACTTCCAGGGTTTCCCCATTAACCTGGTAGACGATGTTCTGGTAAGCATCCCGTAAAAGTTCCCCTTCCTGAAAAATCTCACCTACAGGTAAAATCACCGGACCGGCCTCGCCAAGATGTATCATCACCCGGTTAGTTTCGCTATCCTGTTCATAAGTTCGTGTGAAAACAAAAGGATCTATACTAATGGTGGAGTGCTGACCAGCGCCGACACTTCGGTTTCTGTTTCGAAACTGTCCAAGTTTTTGGAAATGAAAAAGGATGTCTTCATCGATATTATTCCAGTTCATGGAGGAACGGGTACCCATGGTTGCATCGCTTCCCCCTTCCCCGGCTTCCCGTCCGGTTTCGTCGCCGTAAAAAATTTTCACCATCCCGGGAAGAAGCATTAAATACGTACCGCCTTCTTCCAATCGATCCCTTGGATAAAGGGAGGTGTCGTGCTGAGATAAGTAGCTTAACACTGTGAAATCCCCTACCTCATTAATAGAGTCCGCATAGTTTTCAAAAATTCTTGGCATTCGATCAGGAAAATAAGCAGGACCATCCCGACGCTCCCCTTGAAAGGTAAAGTTGATCAATGCGTCAAAGCCCTGGTCATAGTAATAATTACGATTTAAACCCTGGCCCCAAACCTCGCCGAGAAAGAAAAAGTCTTCTTTAAAGGAAGCTCCGGGAAGTTCCGGGTTGTTTTCTCGAAAAGTTTGCAGCGCCTCATTCGTACGCTCTTTTAATTCTTCCCATCGTTCAATTTCCACATGTTTCGCCGTATCGATTCGAAAACCGTTTATGCCGAACTCTTCAACCCAAGCCGTCAGCCACTTGGAAATATAATCTGCAGGAGGTAGGCCAAGATCCTGCCGGAGCTCCTTTGCCCCGGGAACTATCCAATCCTCGTATGCAGGATCCTTTTCGATTTCCCATTTGGTCTTGAAAATAGGAGGGAGGCCTAAATCCTCATTTACTTCTGTACGAATATCCGGCAGGCCGTAAAGGTTTTGAGTATAGACCGTATCTCCCGGTGGATGGTACCCGGGCAGATCGGAACGCACCCAGTCGCCCCACCAGTTTTCCCAAGCTTCGGGATCATCCCATGTAACAGCCTCGGTCCACTTATGGAAATTCTCTCCTTCACCTGGTAAAAGATCCTCGGCATTCTCAACCGATGAAGCTATTGCTCCATAGTTATAATCCAGCATATCCTGCATATTAGGATAGCCCACATGGTTCATCACCACATCCAAAAATACCCGGATATCCTGTTCGTGGGCGGTATTAACAAAAGTTCTAAACTCCTCTACGGTACCAAAATTTCGGTCCATCATCGTCCAGTCCAAGGCATAATAGCCGTGAAATCCGTAGTGGGCAAAATCTCCACGACTTCCACCGCCGATATAACCGTGGATCTGTTCATAAGGTGCGGAGATCCAGAGTACATCAACCCCCAGCTCCTGAAAATATCCATCTTTCAATTTTTCTGTAAGCCCCACAATATCTCCGCCGTGAAAAGTCGCAATGTCTTTCCCAAGAGCATCCTCCTGAACTCTTCCGTAAGAAGTGTTATTATCGGGATTTCCATCGTTAAATCGATCGGTCATGGCAAAGTATACCGTTGCACTGTCGTAGGAAAAATCTACTGGGTCCGCAACTTCATAATCCTCTAATGGAGCTTCGCTACGGCCGCAGCCGGTAAAAAGTAGGGGTAGGATTATAAGACTGCAGACGAAAAAGTTCAATAATTTATTTATGGGATTTTTTATCATGGGAGAACCTCCTTGAATATTTCGTTATGTTATATAGTAATTCGCCTTCCCTAAGGAAAAATCCTGCTGTAAATTTAAAAAGGAATTTTAAAGATTGATTTTGGGGTTTATGATTGATGCAAATGTTTTTTGGGGTATAGTTAGAGTAATGGGTATGACTTGAAAATCCTAGCAAGCTTTTTAAAGAATTTTTTTGGTACCTAAATTATATATGTAAAGTAAACTTTAAAAAAGGAGAGGATCCGATGAAATATCTAGATTTAGATACGCCGGCCCTATTAATCGACCGTGAAATCATGTTGGACAATTGCAGAAACATGCAGGAGTACGCCGATCGGAAAAATGTTGCTTTAAGACCTCGTACTAAAACCCATAAGATGTCGAAGCTGGCTCTGGTGCAAGAAGCATTAGGAGCTAAAGGCATTGCGGTGGCAAAGGTGGGGGAGGCGGAAGTAATGGCTTCTAAAGGCCTTAAAGACATTTTTATTGCCAATGAGATCGTCGGAGAAATAAAGCTTAGTCGAATACGAAAATTGGCAGAAACCATTAATGTATCCTTCGGATTGGATAGTATACCCCAGGCGGAGATGGTGGAGAAGGCCTTTGAAGGCGCTACCAGAAAAGCTGTTGTTCTGATCGAAGTTGAAGTAGGGGAAGATCGCTCCGGAGTAGTCACCGAGGAATCTTTTGAAGAATTGTTAAATCATCTAAAAAAGAGTAAAAACATCGAAGTAAAAGGGGTTTTCTCCCATGACGGACATTCCTACGGCGCACAGGATATTAAAGAATGTAGAGAAATAAACTTAAGAGCCCAGGAAAGAACCTTACAATTTGCAGAGGTAGCTAAACTCAAGGGTTTTCCGATGACCACAATCAGTGTCGGTTCCACCCCATCTATGATGCATGATTTTGATATACTGGAAGGGATCACGGAAATTCGACCCGGAACCTATATTTTTATGGATGCCTCCCAGGCGAATGCCTATGGCAGTTTAAAAAGAAACGCTGCCACGATACTTACCACAGCCATTAGCCTGCCAACATCGGAACGGGTGATTACTGATGTTGGAGCAAAAGGGATTAGCGCTCAACGTAGAACGAAAGGTTTCTGTGCAACTAAGGGTTTGGGATAGATAAAAGGATGGCCGGATGTAACCATACATGACGTTTTTGATGAACACGCAATAATCTATCACAAAAAATTCCGTGACGCACTGAAAGTCGGAGATAAAATTGAAATCATCCCAAATCACATCTGTCCGGTAGTAAATTTACATGAAACCGCGTATCTGGTTTCCGATGGGGAAGTCATTGAAGAAGTTACAGTTGACTGTAGAGGCAAACTTAAATAGAATCATAGAGGATAATGGATGTTATGGTTTAAAAATAATAGCTCTTATACAGTATAATTATCGTACTCCAATATGAAATAAAAGAGGTGTGCCATATGATTAGATATGACCCGTTAAATCTACTTAGAACAAAGAAAAAATCCATTGGAAAACCACCGGGAACCCTAGTATACTCAGGGCATTTTGATGATGTGGAGATTCAAATGGAAATTATGAGCTTTGATCAGGATGAACTCATTATCTTTGAAATTAAGGAAATCGGTGATCTGAAAGATTTCTTGGGTAAAGCCTTGACGAATCATCAAATTCACTGGATTAATATTACGGGACTTCATAGTCCGGATTTGATTCGTTTGATTGGTAAACAGCTGGAAATTCATCCCATGGATTTAGAAGATATTATTCAAGTGTCTCAGTGGAGTAAAATTGAACCCTCCGGTGAATACTTATTTTCCGTGTTCAAAATGATCTACCTTAAACAGAGTAAAATGCTTCATGAACATGTTTCGGTGATTATGAAGGAAAATGTGATTATTACCTTTCAAGAAACCTCCGGTGATGTGTTCAACTATGTAAGGGAACGTCTTAAAAAACAAAGCAGCAAATTGAGATCCGGAGAAAGCGATTATCTCTACTATTCCTTGTTGGATGCCATCATCGACGAATACCTGGTGGTGATCAATCAAATTTCTATAAATTTCAACAACATTGAAATGCAAATCGTGGAAGAATCGGATCCGAATAAGGAAGAAATATATCGACTGAGAAAGGAATTACTATATTTCAGCAATTCCCTTACGCCGTTGATAGAAGCGCTTCGTAAATTTATGATTCAGGATCACTCTTTTATTAATGAGGATATGACACCATATTATCAAGATTTGTACGAGCATCTGAATCAGATTTCAAACTCTATTCGGGGTTACCGTGAAATGAGCAATGGACTGCATGAAATGCAAATGTCCAATGCCAGCATGAAGATGAATCAAACCATGATGACCCTTACCATTTTTTCCGCTATTTTCATTCCCTTATCCTTTTTAGCCGGAGTTTTCGGAATGAATTTCGTGTATATGCCCGGACTTGAAGAGCCCTTAGCTTTTTATATTTTTGTGGTATTTTGTGTGTTGATTGCCGTAGGTATGCTCAGTTACTTTAAACTTAGGCGGTGGAAGTAAGTTAGAAACATTGATCGGGAAGCATTGGGAAAATTGGTTGACACAATCGAAAGATTCTTAAGTAAATTTCCCTTGAAAGAGTCTTGTATTAGCGTGGGTTTTATGCTAAATTATATATATGTTGTATATATGGTGTTTCTTAAACACTATATATAGTTTTGGAGATCGTTTTACAAAGGGTAGATTTCGTGATAAAATGGTCGATTCGTAGAAGAAATAATGCACTATAGGATCCATTTTATAAGATTCAAAGCATAAAGTCATCATTTCATACAAGATAGGAAAGGGGTATCAGCGATGTTAAAAGTTGAAAAACGTAATGGGAAAATTGTAGAGTTTGAAGCGGAAAAAATCACCACAGCGGTGGAGAAGGCCATGAATGAAACGGAAGACGGGGTGGATGAGGCCTTAGCAAAAACCATCGGAGAAGACGCGATTGAAGCCTTCAGTGGAAAAGATGTAGTAAATATTGAGGAGATTCAGGACTACGTAGAAGTTCAGTTAATGAAATCCAGACCGGAGGTTGCAAGAAAATACATTGTGTACCGGCAGGAACGAGCTATTCTTCGGGAGCAGGGCTGGACGATGACGGATCTTCAGCGAGACATCTATGAGAAGAAATATCGATACGATGCGGAGACCTTCGATGAGTTCTTAAATCGTGTAGCTGTGGAAAACAGTCCTGTAAAAAAAGCGATTAAGGATAAGAAGTTTATGCCTGCGGGAAGAATTCTTGTAGGTAGAGGTCTTGACAAATTAGGTAGAAAAATCACCCTTAGTAACTGTTATGTAATGCCGAAGGTGGAAGATAATATCGAATCCATCTTTGATACAGCCAAGTACTTAGCGAGAACCTACTCATACGGAGGCGGGGTAGGACTGACTCTTTCCAATCTTCGGCCGAAGGATGCAAGAGTAAATAATGCGGCAAATACCACCACCGGAGCTGTAAGCTTCATGGACCTATATTCCTTAGTAACCGGCCTGATCGGTATGCGGGGAAGACGGGGCGCCTTAATGCTTAACTTGGACTGTGATCATCCGGATATTGAAGAGTTCATCAATGTGAAAAATGTTCCGGATAAGGTGACCTTTGCCAACATTTCCGTAAACGTGGATGATAAATTTTTAGAGGCAGTGCGAAATGATGATGAATACGAGCTTTACTTTAAAGTGGAATCCTCCGGGGAGGAAATTCGAAAAGTAGTGCGAGCGAAGGATCTATTCAATAAACTGGCCTATAACAATTGGAATATGGCGGAGCCGGGGATTCTTTACAAGGATCGGATCAATTCCTGGCATTTAATGAGTGAGGACAAGAGCTTTGAGTTTGCCGGGGTAAACCCTTGTGCCGAAGAAACTTTGCCTGCTTTTGGAAGCTGTAACCTTTCTTCGATTAACTTAAGCGGATTTGTAAAGCATCCCTTTACCAAGTATGCAAGATTTGAGTTTGAGAAGTTTGGTGGAATGGTTCGAAATGGTGTGATCTATCTTAATGAGATTTTGGATGAAAATATGAACCTGCATCCCTTAGAGCAGCAGCGGGAAATGTCCCGGGATCTTCGGCAAATCGGACTTGGAATTATGGGGCTTGCGGATATGTTTATTAAAATGGGGGTACGTTACGGAAGTAGCGAATCCATCTCCCTGATCCACCAAATCGGAAGAATTATGATTAATGAAGCCCTAAGACAATCAGCATTACTAGCGGAAGCTGACGGACCCTTCCCGCGGTTTAACAAGGAAGCGGTACTACAGTCGCCCTTCCTTCAAGAAAACGCTGATGCGGATGTAATAGAATTGATTAAGGAACACGGTCTAAGAAACTCTCAACTCCTCACCATACCTCCTACGGGAAGTATAGCTACTTTAGTGGGTTGCAGCAACGGAGTAGAGCCGATCTTCCAAGTGGCCTACACAAGAAAGTCGGAGTCCTTGCATCATGAGGATACCTACTATAAGGTGTTTACACCAATTGTAAAAGAGTACATGAATGCAAATAACCTCTCCTATGAGGATGACCTGCCGGAGCATATTGTAACCACTTCAAACCTGGATTATAAAGAGCGGATTGAAGTTCAGGCAACCTGGCAGCAATATATCGATGCAAGTATTTCTTCAACGGTGAATGTGCCTAACGATTTTACTGTAGAACAGGTGGAAGATCTTTACCTGCATGCAGGTGCAAGAGGCTTAAAAGGGATTACCATCTACCGGGACGGTTGTGCCAGAAGCGGAATTTTGATTACCGATCACAAAAAAGATAAGAAAACTAGAATTGAAGAGCTTCAGGAGGAGATTAGCCTGTTAGCCGGAGAACAAATAAAGGAACATCCGGACACCTGCCCTATGTGCGGGGGAAAGTTAAATCACTCCGGAGGTTGTAGTGAGTGTCAGGACTGCGGATATAGTCCCTGCTCGATTTAATCAAGATTTAATCAATAAGAATAGATGATTTTGAAAACCGTTTGAGGACTGGGTTATTTCAGTCCTCAATCGGTTTTTTTGCGTTTAATCGAATTCAAGCAGGTTAGGGCTCGTTTTTATGCAAATATACAGGAAGAATAAGTTTTTGAATAAAAGAAAAAATGCAAGTTATACAATGGTAAAACTCATTAATGTGATGGATTACATATTAAAACTGCTTTAAAATAGTATATTTGTGCGCAAATTGATTGACAGCATTGATAATATTGCATATAATGATTAGAGACGGTTCGGGAAGAATTGCATATTTATTCTAAAAAGTATGTATGCTGAAAAAATGAGAGATTAGTTCTTCAGCAATGAAAATAAGCTGAAAATAAATAAAAAACAGGAGGAAATAACATGCAAAAAAGTTTAGCCCTTAAAATTATCGAGTCCCGACTTGTGGAGGGAAATCCGATAAAAGGTGAGGAAATAGCTCTTAAAGTAAATCAAACCCTAACTCAGGATTCTACGGGTACCATGGTCTATCTTCAATTGGAAGCCATGGGAGTGGATAAGATTCAAACGGATCTTTCCGTAGCCTATATAGACCATAACATGCTTCAGGCCGGTTTTGAGAATGCAGATGACCATGCTTTTATCCAGTCGGTTGCCGCAAAATACGGAATTCTTTTCTCGAAACCGGGGAATGGAATCTGTCATCAACTGCATCTGGAACGGTTCGCCAAGCCCGGTGATGTATTAATCGGTTCTGATAGCCATACACCCACAGGAGGGGGTATGGGAATGCTTGCAATCGGCGCGGGAGGATTGGATGTAGCCATCGGTATGGCAAGGGGGACTTACCATCTAAAAATGCCGAAAATTATCAATATTTATCTCGAAGGAAAGCGAAACCCCTGGGTAAGTGCAAAGGATATCATACTTCATATTTTAGATAAACTTACGGTAAAGGGTGGAGTCAATGCAATTATGGAATACAGCGGACCGGGAATTAAAGAACTTTCAGTACCGGAACGGGCTACGATAACCAATATGGGAGCGGAACTAGGGGCCACCACATCGGTCTTTCCAAGTGATGAAATCACACAGGACTTCCTAAAGCGACAGGGACGAGAAGAAGACTACCGCCCGCTAGCGGCGGACTCCGACGCACCCTATGATGAAATTGTGAACATTAATCTTCAACAGGTGGTTCCTAGTGCGGCACTGCCCCACAGTCCCGATAATGTAGCGTCTTTAGATAAGATTGGAAGTATCCCTGTGGATCAAGTGGCGATCGGAAGCTGTACCAACGGGTCTTACACGGACTTTATGAAGGTTGCCGCAATTTTAAAAGGAAAGAAAGTGGATCCCGGAGTAAGTCTCGTGATTAGCCCGGGAAGCAGTAATATACTGAAAATGTTAGCGGAGAACGGTGCCATGGTGGATATGATCGGTGCAGGCGCCAGATTATTGGAAGCGGGATGTGGACCATGTATCGGAATGGGACAGGCCCCGAAAAGCGGCGCTGTATCTCTTAGGACTTTTAACCGGAACTTTAAAGGACGGTGCGGTACAACCGACGCCGGAGTTTATCTGGTCAGTCCGGAAACGGCTGCAGCTTCAGCTCTTACGGGTAAATTGACTAATCCCACCACCTTAGGAGAGGAAATAACCATAGAGGAGCCAAGTAAATATGCTAATTCTGAAGGTTATTGGTTGATGAATGAACCGCAGCCCAAAACCACTATTGAAATGGGACCGAATATTAAACCGTTCCCACAGGGAAGCGTTTTGGAAGACACGCTTAGGGCTCCGGTAATTCTTCAGACAGGAGATAATATCACTACAGATGATATCATGCCTTCCAATGCGGCACTGCTTCCTTATCGTTCCAATATTCCGGAACTTTCCAAACACTGTTTTAGTACCATTGTATCAGACTTTCGGGAAAGGGCGGAAAAGGCAGGAAAAGGGATTGTAATCGGGGGTCATAATTACGGTCAGGGTTCCAGCCGGGAACATGCAGCTTTGGTACCCTTATATCTAGGAGTACGGGCAGTGATTGCAAAATCTTTTGCAAGGATTCATCAATCAAATCTTATAAATGCAGGAATCATCCCGTTGACCTTTACCGAGGAAAAGGATTACGAAGCCATTAATGAAGGGGATCAATTGGAAATTACAGGACTTCAACAGCAACTAAAAGCAGATAGCATCATTGTGACCAATAGAACCTCGGGAGTGAAGTTTACCACGGAGTTTAGCGGATCCTCCCGGGAAGTGGCCATGCTGTTAGCCGGTGGCGCTTTAAATTACGCAGCGAAAGGGGTATCCTAATGCATAAAATCGTATTAATTCCAGGGGACGGTATCGGACCGGAAGTGTGTAAGGCGGCCCAAGAAGTAATTGAAGCCGCCGGTGTAAAAGTGGACTGGTACGTAGAAGAAGCCGGAGCCCATGTGTATGAAAAAACCGGAGAATTGGTACCGGACAGTGTGTATAAAGCCATTGATCAGCACCGTGTGGCCCTAAAAGGCCCCATAACCACACCGGTAGGCACCGGTTTTCGAAGCATTAATGTTTCCCTGCGGCAAAAGTATCAACTATATGCTAATGTCCGTCCCGTTAAAGCTTATCCGGGCATGGGTAGAGGACAGGATGTGGATTTAGTAATCTTTAGAGAAAACACAGAGGATCTTTATGCAGGAATCGAAAAGCGGATTTCTGAGGATGAGGTTCATGGAATCAAAATAATTACCCGTAAAGCTTCGAAGGATATCGCAAAAGCGGCTTTTGAATATGCGCGCACTAACGGTCGAAAACTGGTTTCCGCCGTTCATAAAGCCAACATCATGAAACTTGCCGACGGACTTTTTCTGGAAGAAACTCGCAGGGTAGCTAAAGAATATCCGGAGATCGAATATAATGAAGTGATAGTGGACAACATGTGTATGCAACTGGTGATGTATCCGGAGAAATATGATGTAGTGGTAACGGAAAATCTTTACGGTGATATTCTCTCGGATTTATCTGCAGGACTTGTGGGAGGATTAGGGCTTGTGCCCGGTGCTAATATCGGTAAAGATTGTGCTATTTTTGAAGCGGTTCACGGAAGTGCCCCTGATATTGCCGGACAGGGAAAAGCTAATCCCATAGCACTGATTTTAAGTGCTGCGATGATGTTGAAGCATCTTGATGAACCGAACGCTGCAAAGAAAATTCGAAAGGCCGTGGGCTTAGCCCTGGAAAAGAAAATCGGCCTGACTCCTGATCTCGGAGGCAGCGGCACTACGAAGAGCATAACGGAGGCGATCATTCATGGCTTATAAAATAGATTCCGCCCCACAGGCGGTTTATTCCCCGGGGGAACTCCCCCTTGCAAGACTCGATTCACATAGGAGGAGGTGCGACATGAAATACTTTCTGGAAAATGATTATTTTCAGGGTCTGGTTCACAAAGCGGAAAAAAACAATGTGATCGATCCCGCCTGTTATGACAAGTACCAGGTAATGCGGGGACTACGGCATAAAAACGGTACCGGTGTATTGGTGGGACTGACGGATATTGCTGGAGTTCATGGTTATACCATGGAAAACGATAAGAAGGTACCGGCTGAAGGAAGACTTTTGTACCGGGGCATGGATGTAGGAGATATCACTGGCAGCTGTCAGATGGAAAACCGTAGAGCCTACGAGGAAACCGCTTATCTACTACTCTTTGGGGAACTCCCGAATAAATCTCAATTATGTCAGTTTAATGAGTTATTGGATAATAATCGACAGCTTCCTCAAAACTTTACGGAAAATGTAATTCTAAAGGCACCCAGTACGGATATCATGAATAAATTACAACGGAGCATACTGGTTTTTTATTCCTATGATGAGAATCCCGATGATGTCAGTGTAGCTAATGTTCTGCGTCAGAGCATCGAACTAATTGCGAAATTCCCAACAATTATATCCTATGGCTATCAGGCTAAAGCCCACTACTATGACAACAAAAGCCTTTATATTCATTCACCAAAGCCGGGTATCGGAACTGCAGAAAATGTATTGCATATGATTCGAAAGGACAATCAATATACCAAAACTGAGGCCGAAACACTGGATCTCTGTATGGTAATTCACGCTGAACACGGCGGCGGGAACAATTCCGCTTTTACGAACCGAGTAGTCTCATCCAGTGGAACGGATACGTACTCCGCAATAACAGCAGCGGTAGGATCCATGAAAGGGCCGAAGCATGGGGGTGCTAATAAACGGGTTAAATCCATGATAGAAGATATCCGGACCAATTGTCCAAACTGGAAAAACCCTGTGGCTCTACGGGATTATCTGATGAAAATTCTTCGAAAGGAAGCCTTCAACGGCGAAGGTCTGATTTACGGTATGGGCCATGCGGTATATACGCTGTCAGATCCCCGGGCGGTATTGTTACGGGAAAAAGCCTTAGAGCTAGCCAAAGAAAAGGGCATGGAAGAAGAGTATTCCTTATACGAAAATATTGAATCCCTAACTAAGGAAATTTTCAAAGAATTAAAGGGACCGGATCATGTAATCTGTGCCAATGTAGACCTGTACTCCGGATTTGTATATGAAATGCTTGGAATTCCGGAAGAACTTTATACCCCCTTATTTGCTACGGCTCGAATTGCCGGTTGGTCGGCTCACCGAATAGAGCAAATTGTCAGTGACAATAAAATTATTCGACCTGCTTACAAAAGTGAATGCTGTAAGTCCACCTATGTGCCCTTGGCATTTCGATAAACCGCAAGTTTATATTCTAAAACCCAATCTATAAAATGACTGCAAGGAAGAGTTAAATCGCTTCGTGAAGATCCAAATGATCTTTCGGAGCGTTTTCTTTAACTTTTTTTACGTTATAGGGATTTTTAACTCTAAAAGAGTATATTTAGAATATGTGACAGTATGGGGTTTTAGTGGGAGATGAGTCAAATGTCCGAGCAACTTTTATATAAGGAAATAACCGATGATTGTGGTGTAGGCTATGCTTATCACAAGATTGTTACGGACAAAAAAGGGGAACCCTGTGATTATTTATATCTCGAAGTAAATCGTACCTATGAAGAAATCACCGGACTTAAGCGGCAAAAAATCTTGGGAAAACCTGTAACGAAGGTGGTCCCGGGAATGAAGAAGAGTGAGTTTGACTGGATAAGGTTTTTCGGAGAAGTTGCAATACACGGAGGATCAAAGGAGTTTATTCAGGATGCGGAATACCTGGGGCGGCGATATAAAGGAAATGTTTTTTCTCCTGCCCCGGGATACTTTGCAATATCCATAGTTGATGTTACACAAGAAGAAAAGCAGATTCAAGGATTAAAGAAAATATCCGAAGCCTTGGCGGAATTTCTCGATCAGGAAAATAAAGAGTTGAACTATCATCGAATCTTGGATACGGTCCTCGAGCTTTCCGAGGGTAAATTTGCAGCTTTAAATCTTTATAGTGTAGGGGGAGGAAATTATAAAACCGTAGCCATTGCAGGAGATCAGGGAAGGTTAAAAAAAGGTTTGGAAATTTTGGATTCCAATCCTGTAGGGAAAGAATGGAAGCATGATGATATAAGGGCGGAGAAGATGAAAGGAGATACCATCCTTAGTTTTCCAACACTTCATGATTTATCGGAAGGGGTAATTCCTAAGAAAGTAACGGGTTTACTTTCCAAAATCCTGGGGTTTGAGGAAGTTTTGGTGGCAAAAATCCATAAGAACAATATAATGCTGGGAGATTTTACGATATTTATGCCAAAAGGGAAAAATTTTGAAAATCATACCCTTGTAAAGATATACGGTAGACAACTGGGTATCATAATCGAACGAAGAAGAGTGGAGGGGCGTTTAAAAGTTATAAATGAAGATCAAGGAACTCTTTTAGATATTTCAACGCAGTTGATGGGCGCCACGACGGAGACATTGGATGTCGATATCCGGGAAACTATGAGCAGCGCTGCAGAAATAGCAGCCGCAGATCGGGTGCAGGTATTTGAGTATGATTTTGAAAATCAAATATGTAATAACACTTACGAATGGTGTCGAGACGGAATTGCCCCGCAGTTCAATATCCTACAAAACATTTCTCTGAAGGAAATGCCGGAGTGGGTACAAAGTCATAAGCAAGGAAAGACTATTGTTATTGACGACGTTCAGGCCATGCCTAGAAGAAATCCGGCCAAGAATAACCTAGTGTCCCAGGGTGTTAGAAGTCTGATTTCCGTCCCCTTGTTTTTAGGGAAAACCCTTTTCGGATTTATCGGTTTTGATGCGGTAAAAAAACAGCATTACTATACCCTGGAAGAAAAAGCGCTTCTACACCAATATGGAAACAGTGTATTATCAACGATCACACGAATTCGATCGGAACGGGCGCTACGGGAAAGTGAAAAAACCAATCGATTTATTGTGGAGAATATTTCCGATATGATTTGGTTGATGGATCTGGATTTTAACACTACTTATTGCAGTGGCCCTGTAAAGAGGATTCTTGGCTACTCTACAGAAGAATACATGCAACTTTCACCAGAAGAAAGATATTCTGAAAAGACCTTTCAACAGATGCAGGATGTTTTAGATAAGGAACTGGAGATTGACAAGAAGAAAGCCGATATGAATCGAAGTCGTGAAATCAACATCAAGCATTATACCGCTAATGGGGAAACAAAATGGTTGGCATTCAATCTGTCCTTTGTTAGAGACGATTCAAACAAACCCATCGGTATTATCGGAGTTTCAAGGGACGTTACAGAACAAAGACAGCAAAAAGAAGACATTGAGTATCTAAGTTTTCGTGATCATTTAACCGGTATTTATAATCGTCGCTATTTTGAAACGGAATTGCAGCGACTGGACACGGAAAGAAATTTTCCCCTCACCATAATTATGGGAGATCTTAATGGATTAAAACTCATCAATGATTCTTTTGGTCATGAGGTGGGTGACGAACTCTTGATAAAAACCGCAGAAATAATAAAGAATAATTGCCGTACCGATGAAATTGTTGCAAGGACCGGTGGCGATGAATTTGCCATTATTCTACCCGAAACCGATGAGAATGAGGCGAAAAAACTGATTGATCGAATACAGGGCTCGTTAGAAAATGAAACTATTCGGGGAATGGATGTATCCGTATCCTTCGGTTATGCCACAAAAAACAAAATGAATGAAAAAATTACAGGGATTCTTAAAAAAGCAGAGGATCACATGTACGCAAATAAACTTTTAAAAGGCCCGAGAGTAAGCGGTCAGACCATTGATAAGATTATCTCTGTAATAAATCATAAAAATCCTAAAGAGGAACAGCATTCGAGACGGGTTTCAGAGGTTTGTGCGGACATGGGTAAGGCCATGGGACTAAAAAATAGTGAAATCGAAGAGCTTAAATTACTGGGACGCGTTCATGACATTGGAAAAATAGCGATTCCCGATAAGATTCTTAACAAACCTGGAAAATTAACGGAGAAAGAGTATGATGAAATGCGTCGACATGCTGAAATCGGCTACCGGATTCTTAGTATAACCAAGGATTTTAAAGGTATCGCGGAATCAGTTCTGGCTCATCATGAACGATGGGATGGAAAAGGGTCTCCGAAAGGGCTTAAAAAAAAGGAGATTCCTTTTAAATCCAGGGTTTGTGCAATTGCGGATGCCTATGTTGCCATGACATCGAATCGATCCTACCGACAGGCTATGTCGAAAAAAGAGGTGTTAAAGGAATTGAAAAGCCATAAGGGAACCCAGTTTGATCCGGAACTGTTGAAAATTTTCACTGAACGGGTATTACCTTACTTTGAAACGCCGAAAGAGTAAAAGACATATCATCTGCATGATCATTACAGGATCTATGTCACCATGATAAAATTTAGGAGGGTTAATTTATGGAGAGAAAAGTACAACAAGAGGTAACGGGTTTTCGAACACAGGATGGTGCTGGTGTCAGCTTGGTTAGAGTGTTGGGACCTGACACCATAAGTGAATATGACCCGATTTTAATGCTGGACTCTTTTGACAGTCTCAACCCGGAAGACTATACTAAAGGTTTCCCGCTACATCCTCATCGGGGGATTGAAACCATCAGTTATGTTTATCGGGGGAAGATGACGCATAGGGATAGTTTGGGAAATCAGGATACCATTGGGGATGGAGAAGTGCAGTGGATGACCGCGGGTTCCGGAATTATACATGAAGAGAGACTCCCTGCCTCGGATCGACTGCTTGGTGTACAACTTTGGCTCAACTTACCTGCAAAGGACAAGATGGTTTCGCCGGAATATAACAGCATTAAAAACGCTGAAATTCAAGAAATCACTTTAGAAAATGGGAAACTTCGCTTGTTAGCCGGAGAGTTCAAAGAGTATAAAGGCTATCAAAGCATGTATCTTCCTCTGAATTATTATCCCGGATTATTCACGGGTGTATAACTGCTCTTAATTAATTTGCATCTCACAAGAATTTTGAGATTTTTTAGGTTCTTCTTATGAAAAATCGACTTTGATCATTCGAACTGCCAAGC
>Ga0194136_1000810_pt1 | contig 15706 bp, 11 predicted proteins | sample TARM_MetaG_T3A_1_FD_134023 | JGI IMG/M metagenome (GOLD analysis project Ga0194136, IMG submission 134023) | Freshwater microbial communities from Pennsylvania, USA, analyzing microbe dynamics in response to fracking - TARM_MetaG_T3A_14 (version 2) | ecosystem: Environmental > Aquatic >...
TGGCAATCAAAGAGTGTATGTTCGAATTATAAAGACTGTAGATTTATATGTGCAGTTTTAAACATGAAATCGAACAGACTTTTCATTTGAAGTGCAAACATGTAAGTTATTTCATCCACTCTTGTAATACACGTAAAAACTCTAGTTAATATTTTATTTCTCATAAACTGTTCATTTATTAGAAAATTTGACAGTTTTTGTTTTCATCAGTACTATGCAAATCATAAAGAAAGCGCTTCTTTAAAGAGAAATAAATTTAATATAATAGGGGGTATTCAAGTGGTGAAAAAAGATACTCAGTCAAATGTTGTTTTAGAAGAAAAGATTGATGTTGTTGGAAATAACGTTCAAGAAACTATCGATAATCTTGTAGGGAAAGGGCAAGGAGCTCTAGAAAAATTCTTGTTACTTGATCAGGAAGCAGTTGATTACATTGTAACTAAAGCAGCGACAGCTGCTGTAGATCAACATGGTCCATTAGCAGTTTTAGCTCATAAAGAAACACAAAAGGGTGTATTTGAAGATAAGGCGATTAAGAACCTTTTTGCTGCAGAGTATGTTACAAATAACATCATTAATACAAAGACTGTCGGTGTGATTAATGAAGATCCAATGACTGGCATAACTGAAATTGCGGAGCCAGTAGGCGTTATTGCGGCTTTAACTCCTACAACTAACCCAACATCAACTGTCATTTTTAAAGCGTTAATTGCGTTAAAAACTCGCAATCCAATTATCTTTAGTGTCCATCCGAAAGCTGAAAAGTCTTCACATGAAGCAGCACGTGTACTATATGAAGCAGCCGTTTTAGCAGGAGCACCCGAAAATTGTATTCAATGGATTGAAAGTCCATCATTAGAGAAAACAGATGCTTTAATGAATCATCCGGGTGTTGCGACTATTCTAGCTACGGGTGGTAGTGGAATGGTAAAGGCAGCTTACTCTTGTGGTAAACCTGCTTTAGGTGTAGGACCCGGAAACGTTCCAGCGTATGTGGATCATACCGCAAATATCAAGCGAAGTGCATACGATATTGTTTTATCTAAGGCTTTTGATAATGGAATGATTTGTGCTTCTGAACAAGCGGTTATTTTAGATAAATCAATCCATGATAATTTTATTAAAGAAATGGAACGTTATCATACTTATGTTGCAACGGATCGCGAAAAAGAACTTCTAGAACAATATTTCTTTGGTGATAAAAAATCAGATGGTACGCGTGGTGGCTTAAATGCAGCAGCAGTAGGGCAACCAGCAGCGAAAATTGCAGCTAATGCTGGTTTTGAAGTGCCTGAAGATACAGTTGTAATTGCTGTCCATTGTTCGCACGTAGGTTATGATGAACCCTTAACGAGAGAGAAATTAGCACCAGTGTTAGCTGTTCTAAAAGCGAACAATCGCGAAGAAGGAGTATCTCTAGCAGCACAGATGGTTGAGTTAAATGGATTGGGTCACTCAGCATCTGTCCATTCTGAAGACGAAGCATTTGTCAAAGAATACAGCAGTCGGGTAAAAGCAATGCGAGTTATTTGGAACGCGCCTTCAACATTTGGTGGTATTGGAGATGTTTATAATGCCTTTATTCCTTCCTTAACATTAGGTTGTGGCTCTTATGGTGCGAACGCTACTTCGGATAACATTAGCGCCAACAATTTACTTAATATTAAACGAATCGGAAGGAGAAATAACAATATGCAATGGTTTAAGGTTCCACCGAAAATCTACTTTGAACCTAACTCAGTCCATTATTTGGCTGAAATTGATAAGATGAGTCGAGTTGTCATTATCACAGATGAAATGATGGTTAAGCTAGGATACGTTCAAAGAGTCTTAGACGTATTACATATACGTCCAGACAAACCAATTATTGAAGTTATTTCAAATATTCTCCCAGATCCAACAGTCGAAATGGTAATTGATGGTGCAGAACGCTTGCGAGAAATTCAACCTGATACAATTATTGCATTAGGTGGGGGTTCTCCAATGGATGCCGCCAAGGTAATGTGGTTATTATATGAACACCCTGAAGCAAAATTTGATGATTTAAAACAGAAATTTATGGATATTCGTAAACGTACAGTTAAATTCCCTAAACTAGGTTCAAAAGCACAAATGATTGCGATTCCTACTACTTCAGGAACGGGTGCCGAAGTTACTCCGTTCGCTGTCATAACGGATAAGAGTGTGAATAAGAAATATCCATTAGCTGATTATTCACTCACACCAAATGTTGCGATCATTGACCAGAGTTCGTACTAAACTTACCAGCAAGAGGTACTGCTGATACAGGATTAGATGTATTAACACATGCGGTGGAAGCCTTTGTATCGATAATGGCAAATGATTATACAGATGGTTTAGCGTTACAAGCTATTAAGTTAGTGTTCAAGTATTTACCAAGAGCTTACAAACTAGGTTCAAAAGATCCTGAAGCTAGAGCAAAAATGCATAATGCTTCTGCGATGGCAGCGATGGCCTTCTCAAACGCCTTTTTAGGAATTAACCACTCCTTAGCGCATAAGATTGGTGGTATGTTTGGAACAGTCCATGGTAGAACAAATGCTATTTTAATGCCACATGTTATACGTTATAACGGTACGGTGCCCGGTAAATTGCACATTTGGCCTAAATATGAAAGTTATGTTGCGGATGAAAGATATCAAGAAATCGCTCAAATGTTAGGCTTACCAGCTTCTTCACCCGCGGAAGGAGTAGAATCATTTGCTCAAGCATGTATTGATTTAGCAATTGAATGTGACGTTGAGATGAACTTGAAATCATTTGGAGTAGATGAACAAGCGTTTATGGATAACTTGAATTTACTAGCAATGAATGCCTATGAGGATCAATGTTCACCTGTAAACCCTCGTCAACCATTGATTAAAGATTTAGAGCAAATATTATTTAATGCTTATTATGGTATTAACACACCGCATGATGTTTCTAAATAATAATTAAGATTAGTTCATACTGTTTATTAATCCTATCATCGAAATTTCGGTGATAGGATTGTTTATTATTTTGGCCATGTTTTAGAATGTATTTGTACTTTACAACAATATGGTGTGTAAGTCAGGATGTAAAACTGGTATAATTTTTATGAATTACCGTTTTAGTCTATCTAGTTATTGAAATTTTTTTGCTTCACAATTAAGCCTTTCATAACCAGAACAGTGGGTGAAAATAAGTTTGGAGGATGTGAAAGATGACACATAGGTATGTAGCAAGGCCAAATGAACTATCATTCTTGATTAAGAATATGAATCAGCCGGTCATAAAAGTGATTAGTGGTGTTAGGAGGTCTGGAAAATCAACATTATTGCTACTTTTTCAAGATTATTTGATTGAACAAGGCGTTATGCCAGAACAAATTATTTCAGTAAATTTTGATGATTTTCATTTCCATGATTTATTAAACCCGTACGAATTACATCAATATCTACTTAAGAGAATTCGATCAAATCAAATGAATTATTTATTTTTAGATGAAATTCATTTAGTACCAGATTTTGAAAAATTACTTGATTCCTTACTGTATCGTGAGGATACGGACATATACATTGTTGGTTCCAATGAGTACTTTATAAAGAAACTAGCCAACTCTCCTTTGGAGGGGAAATATATTTGCAATAATATGTTGCCGCTTTCTTTTAAGAGTTATCAAAATTGGCATAAACTTCATAAGCATTTTGCGACTCAACAGCATTTATTTAATCGATATTGTCAGAACAGTTTTCCTTTTACACTTTTCTTTGATACTGACTTTGAGAGGGTCCATTATCTTGAGGGCATTTATTCGACGGTGGTATTAAATGATATTGTCAAACGTCTTCAGGTTCAAGATGTAAGAGTGCTGGAAAGGTTAATCGAAGCATTAGTTTCTTCAATTGGAAATTTAGTCACGATCAATAAATTAAAAAATAAGTTAAAACAATTGAATACGCCTATCGCTAACAATACGATTGATCGATACATAACTGGAATTCTCGAAAGTAATATTATGTATCGGGCCCGTCGATTCGATATCCCTTCAATGAAAATTCTCAGTACGCAAGAGAAATATTATATGGTAGATCCAGGACTTCAATATCTGGTACTAAATGGTCAAGTGGATAATATTCAAAGTATTATTGAGAATGTTGTTTATTTGGAATTATTAAGAAGAGGTTTCGATGTCTACATAGGTAAGTCTAATCAATATATGGTTGATTTTGTAGCGATTGATGTAGATTATGAATACACTTATTATCAAGTTGTAGAGTCAACCTTAGATGACAAGGTATTAAAGGATGAGCTTAAGTGTCTTCAATCGATTCATGACTACTATCCCAAATATCTCATAACGTTAGATGATGTCCCGCAGAAAACCAGTTACGGTGGTATAAAAAAGATGAACTTATTAGATTGGTTAGTAAATGATGACTAGTCCAGTTATGATTGTTAGAGTTAAAGAAAATCAAAAGTTAATAGTAAAACGGAGGTGTTCGCATGGTTAAGCGTGACGATTTTAATAGCGAAAATGTAAATAAAGCAAAAGAATTGAGTCATGAATATATTAAGCAATTAGTAAGTAACTCACAAAAAGCTTCACAAGAATTTTCAGTGTTTACCCAAGAAGAGGTGGATGAAATTGTCGCAGCAGCTGCTATATCTGCTTCTAAAGCAGCTTTCTTGTTGGCTCAAGAAGCGGTCGAAGAGACCAAGCGTGGAATAGTAGAAGATAAAGATTTAAAAAACAGATTTGCGACAGAAAATATATATAATTTAATTAAACATGAGAAGACAGTAGGGATTATTAGTCAGAATAAAACAACAGGCCAAGTTAAAATAGCATCACCATTGGGGGTTTTAGCTGGGATCGTGCCAGTAACGAACCCAACTTCGACGACTATATTTAAAGCTTTATTGACTTTGAAAACAAGAAATACAATTATTTTTGCTTTTCATCCACAAGCTCAAGCTTGTAGTAGACATGCTGCTGAAATAATATATAAAGCAGCAGTAGCAGCAGGTGCACCAGAGAATGTGATTCAGTGGATTGAAGTGCCAACAATAGAGAACACTAATTTATTAATGGAGCATCCTGATATTTCATCAATAATTGCAACTGGGGGTCCTGATATGGTGCACGCTGCACTAAATTCAGGAAATGTTTCACTAGGCGTAGGTCCAGGTAACGGGGTTGTTTTTGTTGATCATACAGCCTACTTGAACAGAGCAACAGAGGACTTACTATTATCCAAAAGATTTGATAATGGAATGGTTTGTGTGGCAGAAAACTCAGCTGTAGTAGAAGAGAGCATTTATGATGAATGGTTAGCGTTACTACTTGAAAAGGGGGCTTATCTGGTACCGAAATCTGATCATGAAATATTGGCGAACTTTGTTTTTAATGAGAAACATGGAGTGAACGGCAAAGTTGCAGGTATGTCAGCGCGATGGATAGCTGATAACGCGGGCGTTTTTTTACCTGAAGATAAGGATGTAATGCTTTTTGAATTGGATGAAGCAAATATTGGCGAAAAACTCTCATCAGAAAAATTAACGCCACTTTTATCTATCTATAAAGTAGCAAATCGACAAGAGGGAATCAAAGTAGTCGATAAATTATTAAGCTATCAAGGTACTGGCCACAATGCAGGCATTCAAATTGGTTTACACAATGATCCTTTTGTTAATGAGTTTAGCGATAAAACTAAAGCCGCGAGAGTCTTAGTCAATCAACCCGATTCGTTAGGTGGCTTGGGGGATATTTATACTGATGCATTGCGCGCTAGTTTAACATTAGGAACAGGATCATGGGGGAAGAATAGTTTGTCACATAATCTAACTACAAATGATTTTTTAAATATTAAAACAGTTGCAAAACGACGCCATAGACCTCAATGGATTCGCTTGCCAGAGAAAATATATTATGAACAAAATGCTATTTCATACTTACAAGAAACTGAAGAAGATATTCAACGTGCTTTTATCGTGGCTGATCCAGGTATGGTTCAATATGGATTTGTTGATTTAGTATACAGTCAACTAAGCTTTAGAGATGGGAATGTGACCACTACAATTTATGGAACAGTTCGTCCAGACCCAACTTTAAGTCAAACCATCGAAATTGCAAGACAAATTCAAGACTTTCAACCAGATACAATCATCGCCATTGGAGGGGGCTCAGCATTAGATGCAGCTAAAATAGCACGTTATATATACGAGTATTCAATTGATCAAGAAGATGGCTTTTTAGAAGATTATGACAAAATTCAGCATTTATTTAATGATTTACAGCAAAAATTTATGGATATTCGCAAAAAAATCACACGTTTCCATCGTCAAACTCAAACAAGATTAATTGCCATTCCAACTACTTCCGGAACTGGATCGGAAGTAACGCCTTTTGCTGTCATTACAGATGATGTTAATCACGTGAAATATCCTTTGAATGATTATGAATTAACACCACAAGTTGCGATTGTGGATCCGGAGTTTGTGTTGACTGTTCCGAAAAGAACCGTAGCTTTATCAGGCATTGATACTCTGGCTCATGCGATTGAAGCTTATGTATCGGTTATGTCCTCAGAATTTACTAGACCTTGGGCTCTACAAGCGATTGAATTAGTGATGAATAATTTAGAAGAGTCATTCAAATATGATGCGAAACACCCTACGTTAGCTGGTGAAAATGCTCGAACGAATATGCATTATGCTGCTACTTTAAGCGGAATGGCATTTGCAAATGCTAATCTAGGATTAAATCATTCTATCGCCCATAAAACAGGTGGAGAATTTGGATTGCCTCACGGTTTAGCAATTGCTCTATCATTAATCGAAGTCATTCGGTTCAATGTAAGTCCTGGGCCAATTAAACGAACGCCATTCCCGAGATACGAAGTATATCGCGCACATCAAGACTATGCTGAAATAGCTAGAACACTGAAATTACCAGGTGAATCTGATGAGGAGTTAATAGAATCACTCTGTCAAAAAATTAGTGAATTAATGAAATCAGTAGAGATAGAACCCAAATTATCAGCAAATGGTGTGACACGTGCACAATTTGACCGTAATTTAGATAAATTAATTGAGTTGATTTATAATGATCAATGTACAGCTACCAATCCAAGACAACCAACATTAGATGATATACGAAATTTATTAGAAGTGCATTTTTAAGTATAATAAAGTTTGAAAATTTATGATAATATGCTATTATATAAGCAATAGGGAATGAAGTTCTCCCAGTGCTAGCAATAGCCGAACCGCTTAAAAAAAAGCTGATGACTTCTGCAATTATTATTTAATTGCGGGAGTGTCAGCTTTTTTTCATTCTCGCGCAAAGGAGAAGATAAAATGTTAGAAAGTTTAGCCCTTATGGTTTTGTGTAGTATATTATTAAGTTCGCTAATGCAAAAATTAAAGCTGCCTGGTTTAATCGGTATGCTTTTGACGGGGATTATACTGGGTCCTTATGTATTGAATCTAATAGCCCCTCAAATATTAACTATTTCTACTGATTTAAGACAAATTGCCTTAATCATTATACTAACGCGTGCAGGCTTGGCTTTAGATATAAGCGACTTAAAGAAGGTAGGTCGACCAGCTTTATTAATGTGTTTTTTACCAGCCAGTTTTGAGATCATTGCGACGACTTTATTAGCGCCGATGTTTTTTGAAATGAGTTATTTAGAAGCGGCCATTCTAGGGACAGTAATTGGGGCTGTTTCACCTGCGGTAGTTGTTCCTAAGATGCTTCATCTGATGGAAAAAGGTTACGGAAGAAAGGTGGGCATACCGCAACTCATTATGGCTAGTGCATCAGTTGATGATATTTATGTCATTGTGTTGTTCACTTCTTTTTTAGGTATGTACCAAGGCGAAGCAATTAACGTTACTAGTTTAATCAAAATACCAGTATCAATCCTATTAGGCGTATTGCTAGGTTGGTTAGTCGGAAAGGGATGTGTTGCCTTTTTTAAAAGGAATCATTTAAGAGATACTGTTAAGATATTAGTTATTATCTCTCTCGCTTTTCTATTTGTAACTTTAGAGAATAGAATGGTAGCCTACGTTCCGATTTCTGGTTTGATTTCGGTAATGGCGATGGGAGCAACAATTTATCAAGATTATTCCATCTTGGCCAATCGTTTATCACACAAATTGTCCAAAATATGGGTAGCAGCAGAATTGATATTATTTATTTTAGTAGGAGCAACTGTAGATTTAAATTATCTTGCTAACGCAGGGATACTAGCGTTAGCATTGATTGGCTTAGTGTTAAGTGCTAGATTTATAGGCGTGTTTGTCGCTTTACTTAATACTCCGTTGAGTATAAAAGAAAGATTGTTCTGTGCCATTGCTTATTTACCTAAAGCAACGGTACAAGCAGCAATTGGCGGTATTCCATTAGCCGCAGGTGTTGAAGCAGGTAATACAATTTTAACCATATCAGTTCTTGCGATTATATTAACGGCACCTCTTGGAGCACTAGGAATTGATCTAACATACCAAAAAATCTTGAATACATCAAATGAGTCACCTAGAGACTAAAAGACTCACTTGATAATGCGAACTAACGTTTGTATAATTGAGGGGGAGGTGAGCTGGATGCAATATGGAATACTAAATTTCAAAGAACCAGAACCAGATACATCAAGAAAAATTCTCCATGTTGATATGGATGCTTTCTATGCGAGTATTGAAATGCGAGATAATCCTAAATTAGCAAATCAACCAGTTGTCATTGCAAAACACCCTAATCTAACAGAAGGGCGAGGCATTGTCTCTACTTGTAATTATATTGCGAGACAGTATGGCATTCATTCGGCCATGTCATCTTTAGAAGCATATAAAAGATGTCCTCATGCAGTTTTTATTCATGGCAATATGGCTCATTATATAGAAGTCTCTGAACAAATAAGACAAATCTTCTATCAATATACGGATAGTGTAGAACCATTATCTTTGGATGAAGCCTACTTAGATGTTACGCATAATAAAAAAGACATCAAAAGCGCAATTAAAATAGCTCACTTAATTCAACAACAAATTTTAGAGGAAATCGGACTGACTTGTTCGATTGGAGTTTCCTACAATAAATTTATAGCTAAAATTGCCTCAGACTTTCATAAACCGTTTGGTATTACATTAGTAACTCCAAAGGAAGCAGTGGAGTTTTTAAAGCAATTACCGATTGAAGATTTTTATGGTGTTGGGCGAAAATCTGTTCCGGCATTTCATGCTTTGAATATTAAGAAGGGTGCAGATTTGTTCGAATGGAATCTAGATGATTTGATTCAACAATTTGGTAAGATGGGGCACTCTCTTTATTTTAAAGTGAGAGGTATTCATAATTCACCCGTTAAATCAACACGAGAGCGTAAATCTATCGGTACTGAAACAACCTTTGCTAAATTTCTCGATAATGAAGCGGATGTCCTTACATATTTTGAGCGTCTCACTTTAAAAGTAGTTCAAAAGTTGAATTTAAAAAACTTGAAAGCCCAAACCATAACAATTAAAATTAGGTTTGACGATTTTGAAACAATTACACGACAATTGAAGTTATCAAAACCATCAAATGATTTCGAAGAATATTATACTATCGTTCAAAAATTATGGCATAGACATGGTAATTTAGAACGAAATATTCGCTTATTGGGAGTTTCTGTGTCAAAATTTGAAGATTTAAAGTATTCAACAATACAGTTAGATTTGGAGTGATTTAATGGAGTTTTTTGCAGAGTTACATCCTACATATCAAGCACTAATTGGAGGGATTTTTACTTGGTTATGTACGTTAATTGGTTCAGCAACTGTTTTTTTAACTAAAGAAGTGAATGAACGGTTATTAGCCATTATGCAAGGTTTTGCAGCTGGAGTTATGATTGCTGCATCATTTTGGTCATTGTTGTCACCAGCACTTAGTTTTGCTGAATTAAGTGACTCGAAATTTCCTGCTTGGCTGCCTGTGACCATCGGTTTTATAGCCGGAGGCTTGTTTTTAAGGTTATTGGATTTAGTAGTCCCTCATATTCACTTGACGGGAGATCATGGCGATACTAATCCTCGTGAAAATAATTTGACACGAACTACGATGTTATATTTAGCAGTGACGATTCATAATATTCCCGAAGGTCTCTCAATTGGTGTAGCATACGCAGCAGCCTTCTTAGATTTAAATGGCGCAACTTTAGCAAGTGCAATTGCTTTAACAATTGGTATTGGAATTCAGAATATACCAGAAGGTTCAGCCTTATCCATGCCAATTAGAGCAGAAGGAAAGAGTCAAAAACGCGCTTTTAACTTAGGACAATCATCTGCACTTGTAGAACCAGTTGCTGCTGTAATAGGTGCAGCTGCTGTTCTTACAGTTACGGCATTATTACCTTATGCTTTAGCATTTGCGGCTGGTGCTATGATTTTCGTGGTAGTAGAAGATTTGATTCCAGAGTCACAAACATCTAATCATACTGATCAAGCAACGTTGGCATTGATGGTCGGTTTTTGTGTCATGATGATCCTGGATGTAGCACTAGGTTAGTTTGGAAAAAGCCCATAGGGGCTTTTTTTTTTAGAAATAATGCGATTTACGTTGATTTACCAAGCTGACGGTCGCTTTTAAAGCTTTATAGACGTTCTTTTTTTTCTAGATTTACCGATTAGGTAATAATACCAGATTAGTTTGCACATATTCAGAGCAGTTGCGCATAGCATTACTGCGATAGTGTACTTTATGATCACATTAACACTGTCCACCCAAAATTAAAGGCCTTGGCTTGATCGACGATTACTATTGTGAGCGATTATAATCTTATTATTGTTTCGGTTTTTACTTGATAGATAGCGGTCAGGCATACTGTTGCCCCTCGCTAATTGAGTAAAGTTACATAGTCCCAGTAATAGCTACCTTCGGTAAAAATCAGTAAACCTTAGCCAGATAAATTTAATTTATTCGTAATACACAAAAAAAACTAAACAAATTTAAAAGGGCTTCAGACAAAGTTCAAAATTTTAAAAAAATAATCAACTAAAATCCACAATAAAAACAAAAGTTCGTGTTTTTGGGATTTTTATAGTAATTCCTACTGAAAACATTAACGTGACAAGCGTTTCAAGGTTTTTAACGAACGATTACAACAAAAAATAAAATTTGTTAACATTTGGCCAAAAAGGTGTAAAAGTCATTAGAACAATGAAGTAAACGCGTTCTTTCAAATAAAAGAAGCAATTATAAAATAGAAAGATAAAAAAATGAAGCGTTATGTAAACCTTTCCAAACTGCTATAAAAAATTATTCTTTCATGTTAAACTAAAATTAATATGAATATGAGGAGGGATTTAATGTCACAAGCTGATGGGTTAAAACCAACACCGTTGTTTGATTATTATCAAGAACAAGGCGTTATCATCAAAGACTTTAATGGTTGGGCACTTCCGATTCAATTCACCAAAATTCAAGAAGAGCATGAAGCTATACGTGAAAACGTTGGTCTATTTGAAACATCCCACATGGGAGAAATCTTAGTTACAGGTTCTGATGCGGAGTCGTTTATAAATTCAGTGATTACGAATGATATTCGTTTAATCAAAATTGGGCAAGCACAATATACGACGATTGTTAATGAAGATGGAGGGATTTTAGACGATCTAATTATTTATAAATTATCTTCTGATCGTTTCATGTTTACTCCTAATGCTTCCAATTCTGATAAGATAAACGCATGGTTAAACGACCATATGGAAGATTATCAGGTTGAAATTCAAGATTTATCCAATAAAGTTGGTCTAATTGCAATTCAGGGTCCAAATTCAGCTGCCGTATTAGAAAAAATTACGAACGTTCCTTTACATGATATTAAAAACTATCATTTTGTTGATAATGCTCAAGTTGGTACGGTAGGAAATATATTATTGTCTAGAACGGGCTACACTGGAGAAGATGGATTTGAGCTGTATTGTGATTGGGCAGATACAACAACATTGTGGCTTGAATTGTTAGCTGCTGGTTCTAGCTTTAATATACAACAATGTGGCTTGGGAGCACGAGATACACTTCGATTAGAAGCTGGCATGTCGCTTTATGGTCAAGAATTAGATGAAGAAATCAATCCAATTGAAGCTGGTTTATCTTTTGCAGTAAAACTTAATAAAGATGTACCATTTATTGGACAGAAAGCTTTACAATTAATTAAAACTTCTGATAATCAGAGAATTTCTCGAGGGTTTGAATTGCTTGAAAGAGGAATTGCACGTCAAGATTATCCTGTATTTAATCAAGAAGGATACGAGATTGGCTTCGTTACATCTGGAACACAATCGCCGACATTCAAAAAGTCGATTGGCTTAATGTTAATTGAAAAAAAATATGCTGCTTTCGGTACAGAGGTTTTTATTCAAATTAGAAAAAAGAAAATACCAGCAGTAATAACAAAAAAAGATTGGTTAAAAAGAAATTAATTAGGAGTGAATAATATGGTAAACAAAAACGATTTATTGTATACAGAAGAACACGAATGGATTGCAGTTTTAGATGATAATACTATCAGAGTAGGTATAACAGAATTTGCAGTCGATCAATTAGGCGATATTGTATACGTTGAATTGCCAGCAGTCGACGATAAATTTGACGCGGAGGAAGAATTCGCAACTGTTGAATCTGTAAAATCAACTTCTGGAATTTATGCACCTGTATCGGGTATTGTATCTGATATTAACGAAGCCTTGGAAGATGAACCTGAATTATTAAACGAAGCACCATTAGAATCAGGCTGGTTAGTTGAAATTAAAACAGAAGGTGCAATCGATACGTCTCACTTATTATCTTTAGCAGCTTATGAAGCATTAATCGAAGACTAATTATTATTCTTAATTGAAGGAGTGAAGTTTAGTGACAAAACAGCATCGTTATTTACCCTTAACCCCAACTGATAGACAAGAAATGTTAGAATTTATTGGTGTTTCAGAAATGGAAGCATTGTTAACGGATATTCCAGCAGAAGTTAGATTAACGACTGCATTAGATATACCCGAGGCTTTGAGTGAATTAGAATTAACAAAGCACATGTCCTCATTAGCTACTAAGAATATTTCTACAAATGAAGCTAGTTTATTTTTAGGTGCTGGAACATATGATCATTTTATTCCAAGTGTAGTGAATCACGTTTTGTTACGTTCTGAGTTTATGACAGCTTATGTGCCCTATCAGCCAGAAGCTAGTCAGGGTGAATTGCAAGCCTTGTTTGAATTTCAATCAATGGTATGTGAGTTAACTGGAATGGATGTTGCAAACTCAAGTTTATATGATGCGTTTACCTCTTTAGGTGAAGCTTGTAACTTAGCGATTACTCATACTAAGAAGAGGCGTATTCTAATGTCGCAAGCGGTTCATCCCCAAGCTCGCGAAGTGGTGGATACCTATGCTTATGGGATGGAATACGATGTTGAAACGATTGGACTCAATGATTTATCAACTGATTTAGAGTCTATAAAAACTCAGATTGATGATGATACTGCTGCTGTCGTGGTGCAATACCCTAACTTCTTTGGTTCAATTGAAGATTTAAAAGCTGTTAAGTCTTTACTTGAAGGGAAGAAGGCTTTACTAATTGTAGTAGCGAATCCATTAGCACTAGCTTTACTTGAAACACCCGGTAACTTAGGTGCGGATATTGTTGTTGGAGATATGCAGCCTTTAGGGATTCCGATGTCTTATGGTGGCCCTCATTGTGGATATTTCGCAGCAAAGAAAGCTTATATGCGTAAATTACCTAGTCGTATCGTAGGAGAAACCGTTGATTCGGACGGTAAACGAGGTTATGTGATGACGCTTCAAACGCGTGAGCAACATATCCGTCGTGAGAAAGCGACAAGTAATATGAGCTCTAACCAAGCCCTTTTTGCTTTGGGATCGGCTGTATTTATGACAGCAATTGGTAAAGAAGGTATTCGTGAAATGGCTGAACAAAACTTGTCGAAAGCTCACTATTTATCACGTAACTTAAAGGAAGCTGGTTTTGAAATTTTAAGTAATGATAACTTCTTTAATGAGTTTGTTGTGAAGGTTACTAAGCCAGTGCTAGAAGTTAACAAACAATTATTAGCTCATAACATTATTGGTGGCTATGATGTTTCAGAATTATTAACTACTGAAAATGCGATGTTGATTTGTGTAACTGAAAAACGAACTAAAGCCGAAATAGATCAATTCGTTAAATGTTTAGTGGAGGTAGCAAACTAATGAATAAATTATCCAATCAATTAATTTTTGAAGTTTCTCGTCCTGGAAGACGAGCTTATAGTTTGCCAGCTAATGACGTTGAAACAGTTAGTTTAGAAGAATTTGTACCGAGTCATTTAATCAGGCAAAAGCCTGCTGAACTCCCTGAAGTTTCTGAACTTCAATTAATGAGACATTATACAAATCTTTCAAACAAAAACTTTGGCTTAGAGACTGGGTTTTATCCGTTAGGCTCTTGTACAATGAAGTATAATCCAAAGGTGAACGAGGATATTGCCAGATATTCTGGTTTTGCGAATATCCATCCGCTTCAAAGTCCTGAAACGACTCAAGGTGCTTTGGAATTATTATATGATTTACAAGAATACTTAAAGGAAGTTTCTGGAATGGATGCTGTTTCATTACAACCGGCAGCAGGCGCTCAAGGTGAGTGGACCGCTTTACTTTTATTCAAGCAGTATCATGAACAAAACGGTGATGGACAGACACGCCGAAAAATTTTAATTCCGGACTCAGCTCATGGAACAAACCCAGCAACTGCCGCGATTTGTGGATTTGAAATTGTAGAGATTAAGTCGAATGAGGATGGAACAGTTAGTGTGGACGCATTAAAAGAAGTTGTCGGACCAGACACTGCGGGAATGATGATGACAAACCCTAATACATTAGGATTATTTGAACAAAATATTAAACAAATTGCTGAAATTGTTCATGAAGCTGGTGGTTTAATGTATTGTGATGGTGCAAACTCTAATGCAATTCTTGGTTTATCTCAACCTAGTAGTATGGGCTTTGATGCCGTTCATTTTAATTTGCATAAAACTTTTAGTACACCTCATGGTGGAGGAGGGCCAGGGTCAGGACCTGTTGCGGTTAAAGAATTCTTAAGACCCTATTTACCAGTTCCGCATATTGAAAAAGTAGATGACAAGTATGTCTTAAATAGTGATTATCCTCACACAATTGGTCGTGTAAAGGGGTATTTTGGTAATTTTGGTGTTAATGTTAGAGCTTATTCATATATCCGTTCGATGGGCCCAGATGGACTGCGTCAAGTATCGGAAGATGCAATCTTAAATGCGAACTACTTGAAAGTGCGTTTAGAACCATACTATGATACACCTTATCCTCAAGTTTGTAAGCATGAGTTTGTGCTTAGTGGTACACGTCAAAAGAAACTCGGCGTAAATACGAAGGATATGGCAAAGCGTTTATTAGATTATGGCTTCTATGCTCCAACTGTGTACTTTCCATTGATTGTGCCCGAAGCTTTAATGATTGAACCAACCGAAACAGAAGCGAAAGAAACGTTAGATGCCTTTGCGGATGCCATGATTGAAATTGCACAAACTGCAGAAGAAAATCCTGCTTTATTGAATGAAGCACCCCATTCTAAACCAGTTAAACGTTTAGATGAAACAACTGCAGCCAGAAAACCAATTGTTAAATTTGAACGCTAAATAAATCACGAAAAAA
>Ga0194136_1000813_pt1 | contig 15672 bp, 14 predicted proteins | sample TARM_MetaG_T3A_1_FD_134023 | JGI IMG/M metagenome (GOLD analysis project Ga0194136, IMG submission 134023) | Freshwater microbial communities from Pennsylvania, USA, analyzing microbe dynamics in response to fracking - TARM_MetaG_T3A_14 (version 2) | ecosystem: Environmental > Aquatic >...
ACCTTCCATGAGAAGGCAAAAGTCAAGACGTTCGTTTCACGAACTCATTGCAAAACCTCCATTGTCAAAGCGATGCCCATCCCTGTTCCATCCGAAACGCTTCCATACGCACTCTGAGTAGGGATGCTGTGATCCCAGGTGCAGGATAAAGTCCGTCGGCGGGAGCTGCCATCTGTCACTCGCATTCATGGATGCTCAGGTGAGCCCGCAGTCACCCGGACGGAACGTTGGAAAAGGGGTGGTCATCTGTGAAAATCTATTGGATAGCCGCTTTTTTATTTAGCCGCTTTTCAGATCCTTGAATTTAACTCGAAGGAACGTCATGCCGGGATACCTTGAGGAAAGAATTTGTACTCAGACTTGTCTGCCCAGAGACGATGCAACATCACCGCCAGCTTTCGCGCCACGGCGACCACGGCGCAGCGTTTGGCCCGTTTCCCTCCTCGTGCTGCGATCCGTTCCCCATATCGGCGCAACGCGCAATCAGAGGCGAATGGTCCGAGGACATATTGGGCGGCATTGACCAGCAGCTTTCGAAGCATCCCATTCCCGGCTTTGGTGATCCGCAGTTGCTTGTCGGTGTCCCCGGATTGATCCCGGCGGGGAGCCAGACCCACGAATGCGCCCACGGAGCGGCTTTTTTCAAAGCGCTCCGGATTTTCGATCGTCAGCACGAACGCAAGCGCGGTAATGGGACCCACCCCCTGGACCTGCAACAAATAGTCCGTTTCCGGGTACTCGGTCTTGCAAATCCGGTTGATCTCCCTGTCCAGATCCGCAATCTGTTCATTGAGATGTTCGATGGTCTCCAGAACCGCCGCCACGGAGGGCCACAACCCGGCGGGAAGATCCTCCCGGACCCGTGTGGGCATGGCGCGGGTTGAACATTTTTTGAGCTGGAAGCCCAGGGTTTTGAGCGTTCCACGCACATGATTGACGAGTTTGGTTCGCGTGCCGACAAGTTGATCTCGCCCTTTGAGGATGGCCAGTGTCGCCTGCGCCTCTTCGCCTCGATGTTCAATGGCGTGAAGAAGTCTGGGTTCCATTCGGTACATCAGCCCCAGAATCCGGGCATCCCGGGCATCGCTCTTGTCATCCGCGTCCCAGATGGCCCTCAGCTTCCGCGGATTGCCCACGCAAACGGTGTGCCCCATGGTTTTTAGCAGACGCGAGACCCAGGCGGAGTGGGTGCCCGCCTCGATGACCACATCGGCTCCCGGATGTTGGGTGAAAAACTTCTGTAAAGCCCTGGTGGTGTTCGCAACCGTCACCGGCGGAGCTTCCACTCCATCCTGATCAAAAACGACGATCACGTTCCGCTTGTCTCCGAGGTCCATTCCAATTACTTTGTTCATAGCTGGTTTTCTCCTGTAGTTGTGCAGCGCCACCATGGCGACTGCGGGTTCTGTGGTCCATCCTACCACGGGCAGGTGGAAACCAGCCTTCTCATTTTATCTGTCACGGTCGGGTGGATCAGATGCCACTGATGTGGCGCGAGAAGCCGCTGTACATGAAATGGTGTCTGGACTGCCACCGGGATCCATCCCAGTTCGTGCGTCCGGAAGACAAGATTTTCGACATGGCCTTCGATCCGAAGAGCCTTTCACTCGAGGAGCGGAAAGACCTGGTCGAGGAGTATGAGATCGACCACGCCAACAACCGCCTGACCAACTGCTCAATCTGCCACCGCTAATGAATTCCGACACGCCCACATCCTTTGGAGACCGAAACGGCCGTTTGGACCTGCGCAGCATGCGCGAGGTGCTGAAGCGGGACTGGGAACAGCGGGACCGCCGCATGTACACCAGCCTACTTGAGCGCGACGCCACTCAACTACCGGCCCCGCCGTCGTCCGAGACGGAGGAAGGCGAGGGCGGCGTGGACCGCCGGAGCTTTATGAAGCTGATGGGCGGCAGCGCGGCGCTGGCCGGGCTTGCGGCCTGCACGCGTCAGCCGAAGGAACTGATCGTTCCCTACGTGAAGGCGCCGGAGGAGATCGTTCCGGGCAAGCCACTGTTTTTCGCCACCTCCCGCATGTTCGGCGGCTATGCCCAAGGCGTGTTGGTGGAATCCCACATGGGACGTCCGACCAAGGTGGAGGGGAATCCGAAGCATCCCGCGTCTTTGGGAGGCACGGACGTGTTTTCGCAGGCGTCGGTATTGGATTTGTACGATCCGGACCGGACCAGGAGCAGCCGAAAAAACAACATCCCGGCCGATTTCAAGCAATTCAAACAAGAGCTGGACGCCGCGTTGGCGGACTCGGGCGACGGGGAAGGGGTGCGCATCGTGTTGCCTCCGAGTTCGTCCCTGACCGAGCGTCGGCTGTGCGAGAAGATTCGTAAAACCTACCCGAAAGCGAAAATCCACGTGTTCGATCCGGTGGCCTCCGACAATCAGGCCAAGGGCTTGAAAAAGGTATTCGGCAAGGCCTTGCAACCGGTGTTGCATTTAGACAAGGCGGACGTGCTGGTGTCGCTGGACGCGGACGTGTTGAGCTGGAGCCCCGCCCGTCCCCGGTATTCCGAGGACTTCGCCTCCCGTCGGCGGGTGGCCGAGGGCGCGAAGCGCAACCGGGTGTACGCGGTGGAGTCGGTCTATTCGCTGACGGGCGCGAATGCCGACGACCGTCTGCCGGTGCGGGCGGGCCGGGTGGAGGCGATCGCCCGGGCGTTGGCCGCGAAACTGGGTTTGAAGACTTCCGCACCGGAATTGAGCGACAAGGAGTCCCGATACGTGAAGGCGATGGCGGCCGACCTGCGGAAGGCGGGCCGCGGCGCGCTGGTGACGGCGGGACCGCATCAGTCCCCGGCGGTGCACGCTCTGGCGCATTTGATCAACGCGCATCTTGGATCTGCGGGCACCACGGTGAATTACATCGAGCCGGTGTTGAACGGACCGGAAAGCACGTGGGAGGATTTCGCGGAGATGGTGCGGGACATGCACGAGGGCAACGTGAAGGCCTTGCTGATGCTGGATGTGAATCCGGTGTATGCCTGCCCGGATACGCTCCGGTTCGAGAAGGGGCTGGAGAAGGTGCCGTTCACCGCGCATCTCGGTCGGTTCTACGACGAGACCGGAACCCGGTGCACCTGGTCGGTTTCCGGCACCCACTATTTGGAAACCTGGAACGACATGGCCGCGTTCGACGGAACCTTGTCGATCGCCCAGCCGTTGATCGCTCCGTTGTATCAGAGCAAGAGTTCTCTGGAAATCCTTTCGCTGGTGGCGGGGGAAGAGAAATCGGCCTTTGACCTGGTACGGGACACCTGGCGGGAGCGCACGGGCATCGGGGACGACGAGGACGCGTTCCGTCGTTTCTGGCGCACGAGTCTTCACGAGGGGTTCGTGGCCGACAGCGCCTCCACGCCGTGGAAGGGGTTGAAGGCGAAAACCGACGTGTTGAAGGAGGCCTACGCCGATCCGAAATCCGATTTCGGCCTGGAGGTGGTGTTTCAGCCGGACCCGCGGGTATGGGACGGGGACTACGCCAACAATCCCTGGTTGCAGGAGCTTCCGGCCCCGGTGAGCACCCTGACATGGGACACGGTGATCGCCATGAGCCCGAACACGGCGAAAAAGTATCGGATTCGGCTCACGGACGAACACGTTCAGAAGCGGACCTCGGTGAAACCGAAGGTGCAGATGCTTGAATTGAATGTGGACAAGCGTCGGCTGCAGGGGCCCGTGCTGGTGATTCCGGGTCATCCGGACGACACCGTGACGGTGACGCTGGGCGGTGGACGCGAGTTTGGTCAGGTGGCCAAGGGCGTGGGCTACAACGCGGCGCAATTGCGGACGGTGGCCGAGCCGTGGGTGCAACAGGGCGCGGAAGTGGTGCAACTCAACCGCTGGATGCCGTTGGCGCTGACGCAGGATCACTTTCCCCTGCAGGCGGACGGGCGGAAAATCATCCGCGACGCCTCACTGGACCAGTATCGTCAAAGCCCGGACTTCCCCAAACAGATGGGGCATCAGTTCAGCGACAAGTACACGATGTATCCCGAGTGGGACTACAGCAAGGGGTATCAGTGGGGCATGGTGGTGGACCTTAACACCTGCATTGGTTGCAACGCCTGCATCATGGCCTGTCAGTCGGAGAACAATATTCCGACGGTGGGCAAAAACGAGGTGTTGAACGGGCGGGAAATGCACTGGATCCGGGTGGACCGCTATTTCGAGGACACCGAGAGCGGGGAGACCCGGGTGCATCTGATGCCGATGGCCTGTGTGCATTGCGAGAACGCCCCCTGTGAGACGGTTTGTCCAGTGGGCGCGACGATGCACAGTACCGAGGGGTTGAACATGATGGTGTACAATCGGTGCGTGGGCACGCGGTACTGCTCCAACAACTGTCCGTACAAGGTACGGCGTTTCAATTTCTACAAGTACACGGACGACGAGACCGAAAGCATCAAGTTGCAGCGCAATCCCGACGTCACGGTGCGCCTGCGGGGCGTGATGGAGAAATGCACCTACTGCGTGCAGCGGCTCAACCAGGCCCGCATCGACGCCAAAATCGGCGACACGGTGATCAAGGACGGCGGCGTGAAGACGGCCTGTCAGCAGGCCTGCCCGACGAAGGCCATTACGTTCGGCAACACCATCGATCCGCACAGCAAGGTGGCCCGGCTCAAGGCGCACAGCCTGAATTACGAGATTTTGGAACCCCTGAACACCCGCGCCCGCACCAGTTATCTGGGCAAAGTGCGGAATCCGAATCCCTCTCTGGATCCGACGGCCACGAAACCGCTGGATCTGCATCACGGCCCCTCCGGCCACCAGGACACGGCATCGGACAGGGTGACCGACGACCATGCGTATCCCGGGCGTGAGAAAGAGCCTCGTCTGCCCTCGAACCGGCCTGCCCACTGATTTGCGGAGAATGTAACCTATGTCCACTGAACCGAAACGAGATCCCGACGGGCAGTTGCCGTACATCAGCGGTCATTCGCTGAAATCGGTGAGCGAAAAGATTGCCGATGTCACCACGATGCCGATGCGAAAGTTGCCGAAGTTCTGGTACGGCGGCATTCTGATCGGGGTGACCCTGCTGCAACTGCTGTTCCTGGCGGTGTACGTGCTGGTGACGCGCGGCACGGGGGTGTGGGGGTTGAACATTCCCGTGGCCTGGGGCTTCGCGATCATCAACTTCGTGTGGTGGATCGGTATTGGCCACGCGGGCACGCTGATTTCCGCCATTCTCTTTTTGTTCAAGCAGGATTGGCGAACGTCGATCAGCCGATTTGCGGAAGCGATGACCCTGTTCGCGGTGGTCTGCGCGGGTCTTTTCCCCCTGCTTCACGTGGGACGTCCGTGGTTGGTGTATTGGCTGTTTCCTTATCCGAACACCATGGGCATGTGGCCGCAGTTCCGGTCGCCGTTGCTGTGGGACGTGTTCGCGGTGTCGACCTACGCGACGGTGTCCATCATGTTCTGGTTCACGGGGCTGGTGCCGGATTTGGCGACCATGCGGGCCAAGGCCAAGCCATTGTGGGCCAAAAAACTGTATCACGGCATGTCCCTTGGCTGGACCGGGGCGGCGCGTCACTGGCACCGCTACGAAATCGCCTACCTGCTGTTGGCGGGCTTGTCCACGCCGCTGGTGTTGTCGGTGCACTCCATCGTGTCTCTGGACTTCGCGGTGTCGATCGAGCCGGGCTGGCACACCACCATTTTTCCGCCGTACTTCGTGGCCGGGGCGATTTTCGCCGGGTTCGCGATGGTGCTGACGTTTATGATTCCGGTGCGGTCCATTTTCGGCATGAAGGATTTGCTGACGGACCGGCACTTGAACAACATGTGCAAAGTGATGTTGTTCTCCGGCCTGATCGTGGCCTATGGCTACCTGATGGAGGTGTTCTTCGGCTGGTACAGCGGGTCGGTCTACGAGCGGTTCATGGTGTTGAACCGGTTCAGTGGTCCGTATGACTGGAGTTACTGGGCGCTAATCCTCTGTAACGTGATTGTGCCCCAGTTCCTGTGGAGTTATAAAATCCGCACGAATCCGCTGTACGTGTTCATCATCTGCCAGTTTATTTCGGTCGGGATGTGGCTGGAACGGTTTGTGATTGTGATTATTTCGTTGCACCGCGACTTCCTGGACTCGAGTTGGGCGATGTACGCGGGCACCAAGTGGGACTGGGCGATGTACATCGGCACGATCGGCTTGTTCCTGACACTGGTCTTCATCTTCATCCGCACCCTGCCGATCGTGGCCATCTTTGAAATGCGCGAAATGGTGCATAAATCGGAACACGACGGGGATTCCCACGAAGGATAAGGCATTATGTCACACGTACCGGAAAGCAAAACCTACGGAGTGGTCGCGGAGTTCGCGGACGCGGACGACGTACTGGCCGCGGCGCACAAGGCGCACGAGGCGGGATACACCGTGATGGAGGCCTACAGCCCCGTGCCGGTGCACGGCCTGGACGAGGCGCTGGGTCGCAAACGAAGCATTCTGCCCTGGCTGGTGTTCGGCGGTGGGTTGACCGGATGCGCGGGCGGATTTTTCATGCAGGTCTGGATGGCGCACATCAATTATCCCTGGAACGTGGGGGGGCGCCCGACATTGAGCTGGCCCGCGTTCATCCCGGTGACCTTCGAGCTGACGATTCTCTTGGCTGCGTTCACGGCCGTGATCGGTATGTTCGCCCTCAACGGACTTCCCCGGCCGCACCACCCCATTTTCAACACCCCGAATTTCGACCGTTCGACCCTGGATCGCTACTTTCTGTGTATCGAGGCGGCCGATCCGAAATTCGAGGAAGACGAAGCGACCCGGTTTCTCCAGGATCTTGGTCCCGAAGCCGTAAACACCATCACCGACGCCTGACCCATGATTCGCCGAACTCCCCTTTTGCTGCTGAGCGCCGGTTTTCTGGTTTCCGCCGGATGCAAGCCCTTGTTTGACATCCGGAAAGCCATGTACGACCAGCCGAAATACGAGCCGTTGGAGGCCACCGACTTTTTCGGTGACCGTCGTTCCGCGCGTCCGCTGGAAGAGGGGACGGTTCCGCGGGGGCATCTAAAACTGGACGCCCATCTGTACGAGGGGTTGGAACAGGAGGACGGCGAGTATCGTCAGGCGCGGACCTTCCCGTTTGAGATCACCGGCGAGGACTTGGAGCGTGGACAGGAAATGTACGACATCCATTGCTCCGTCTGCCACGGAAAGGCGGGCTACGGGGACGGCATGGTGGTGCGCCGGGGCTACAAGCAGGCACCGAGCTATCATCAGGACCGGCTTCGCAACGCCCCTCCCGGGCACTACTACAGCGTCATCATGAACGGGTTCGGCACGATGCAGAGTTATTCCCACCAAATCCCGGTGAAGGACCGGTGGCGGATTATCGCCTACATCCAGACCCTGCAGCGGAGTCAACACGCCCGACCGGAGGACCTGGAGGCCGTCGCGCGCCTCCGGCCCGCGGACACCGAAGAACCTTCTTCCACGGAACACGCGAATGAGCACCACTGAGCTTCCCCATCTGCCCAACAAACTGAAGGACATGCAGACCCTCTCCCTCGCCCTGGGAGGCGCGGGGATGGCGATCATGCTGTTGTGCTGGTTCGCGGGCGTGCCGAATTTCTATCAGGCCTATCTGGTCGGATGGCTGTTCGCGCTGGGATTCGCGGCCGGGGGGCTGTTGATCGTGTGCATCCACAATCTGGCGCATGGGGGATGGGGCTTTCTGATCCGTCGGATCGGGGAGGCGGCTGCGTTGACCCTGATTCCGATGATGGTGCTGTTCCTGCCGATCATGTTCTCGCTCGACAGCGTGTATCCCTGGGCGATCCGGGACGCGCACGACATTTCGGTCTATGCCTCCGATCCGATCATCGGGAAAAAGCTGCACTATCTCAACCATGGATTTTACTGGCTACGCTATCTGGCGATTTCCGTGATCTGGGGTGGAGGGGCTTTGATGTTCAACCGTTTCAGCGCGATGCAGGATCGGACGGGCGACATGAAATGGCGCCGGAAGATGCGGTTCTGGGCCGGGCCGATGGCGCTGGTGTACGTGTTGACGGTGACGCTCGCGTCGGTGGACTGGGTGATGGCGTTGGACCCGGCCTGGTTCTCCTCGATTTTCGGGGTGATGCTGGCCGCCGGCCATATGCTGAGCATTCTCACTTTCGGCATCGTGTTTCTCATCTGGCTTTCCCGCTGGGAGCCGGTGAAAACGGCATTCACGATCGAACGTCAGCACGACATCGCCAAGCTGTTGTTCGCGTTTGTGGTGTTCTGGACCTATATTGAACTTTCCCAGTTTTTGATTTATTGGGCGGCGAATCTTCCCGAGGAAATCACCTGGTATATGAACCGGCAGGCACGTGGATACAATGGACTTTCCTGGTTCCTGTTTATGGCGCAGTTCACGATTCCGTTTCTGGTCTTGCTCTCGCGGGGAACGAAACGAAACACCAAACCGCTGTTCTGGATCGCATTGTTTCTGCTGGCCATGCGGCTGGTGGATATGTTCTGGATGGTGGGCCCGAGCATTCAAATGCCGATGACGGGGGAAATGTACCCGGTGAAAACGAAAGCGATGACCGGATCTCCCATTCACATTCTGGACTTGATTGGTCCGGCCAGTTTCGGTCTGCTGTGGTTCGGCCTGTTTTTGCGGAACTTCCGCCGTCGTCCATTGTTGCCGGTGAACGATCCCTACTTTTCTCTGAGCGCTGAAATCAAGGATAGCGAAGCATGAGTGACTCCGACACACCTGAAAACGAATCTCCCACGAAGCCGAGCCCCGAAGAGGTGGCCCAGCAGGGAGGCCGCGGGGAGCCCATGGATCCCAATGGCCCCGTGAACACCGACTACCAGGACACCGACCTGCATCTGGACACGGTGAAAAAATTCCTGATCGCCTCTTTCGCGGTCACGCTGGTGTTTTTCGTGTTGATGTTGGTCGTACACCGCTTTTACAAAAAAGATTTTGTCAAGGAACGCGGCACGCCAACGGCCGAGAGCCGGCAAATCGCGGGCAAGGACCAGTCGCTCCTGCAGACGCAGCCCTTGAAGGACCTGGCCGATTACAATCGGGAACAGGCCGAGAAGCTGAGTCCGAAGACCAAGGAGGCTGAAGCCACGGCGATACCGGTGGAGGACGCCAAACGGTTGATGATCGACGAGGGCGCATTCGCCACGGCCGAAAAAAAGGCGGCTACCGGCGAAACCGCTTCCGTAGCACCTGCAGCCGCACCCGCCGCGACCGTGGCGGAGACCTCTCCCGCGCCGCGGAAAGAACCCGCACAACCCTCCCAGGCAAGTGCCGCCGCGCCCGCGGCTCCCACGCCCGACCCGGCCTTTGTGCAGGCGGGCAAAAAGATCTGGGAAACCCAATGTATGGCCGCCTGCCACACGGGCAAGCGCGGAGCGATTGGACCGAACATCGAGAAGGCGTTCGGCACGATGCGCAAGCTGGAGAACCACGAGCCGATTCTTATGGACGGAGAATACGTGATCAACTCGATGAACAATCCCCAGGAACATGTGGCCAAGGGATATTCACCGGTGATGATGTCCTTCAAGGATTTGCTGAGCGAGACCGAAAAGAAACAGGTGGTCGCGTATTTGCAGTCCATGGGCAAACCGATTCCCAGCGCACCGGCGCCGAAGCCCACGCCTGAAAAGAAAGTGGAATCCGCCGCGGCTCCCGTTCCGACGGCGACGCCCGTGCCGGCTCCGGCGCCGGAGCCCACGCAAGCTCCCGCGCCGCGGCCCACTCCGGCACCGGCGGAACCGAAGTCCCAGCCGACCCCGGCTCCGAAACCCACCGCGCCTTCCGGGACGATCTTCGTCTGATGCGTGCGCGAGGACTCCATATTTCCGTGCTCGTGACGGGGATGTTGGCGCTTTGCGTCCACGTCCCTGCGCAAATCGCCTTGGACCGGAATTCGGGAAGCACGGAAGGGCCGAAACAGAGCCCGTATGTGCCGGTCGATCCCCAGGCCGAGGCGTTTCTGAACGTCGAGTTCAACCCCGAGCTGAATCAAGAGTTGCCATTGGGTCTCGAATTCATGGGTGACGACGGGATGCGGGGAGCGCTGCGGGATCGGATGATCGAAGGGAAGCCCGCGATATTGGCGCTGGTGTACTATCGGTGTCCGACGATGTGCAACCTGGTGCTCAACGGCATGGTGGACGCTCTGAAAGAGGTGGAATTGACGCCCGGCGAAGATTTCGCGGTGTTGGCGGTCAGTTTCGATTCCGAGGAAACGCATGTGACGGCCCGCAGCAAAAAGGCGAACGCCCTGGAGATGTATGGAGATTCCGATGCGGAGGGCTGGACGTTTCTGGTAGGGGACGAGCCTGAAATCAAACAGCTCACTTCGGCGGCGGGATTCGGTTACAAGTACGATCCGTCGGCGGATCAGTTCTCGCACGGCAGCGGGTTGTTGATGTTGACACCGGACGGTCGCATTTCCCGGTTCCTGCCCGACGTGGTGTATGATCCCCGCGACGTTCGGCTCGCCTTGGTGGAGGCGGGCGAGGGGAAGGTGGGCTCTCTCAAAGACAAAATCGCTTTGCTTTGTTACAACTACGACCCTGAAACCGGAAAGTACGGGTTGCTCATCAACCGCATTCTGTTTGTGGCCTGTGTCCTGACGGCGGCCGCCGTGGCCTGGCTGATTTTCAGCCTGATTCGCCTGGAGCGGAAAGCGAACTCGAAGCCCGCCTCTTCCTCCACCTGATTTCCCATTCCTCTTGAAAGATCCCTCTCACATGAAAGCCGTGAAGAACGCTCCCGATATCGCCTCCAGTTACGCCAGTGACTGGGACGCACTGTTCACCTATTTGATTGTCGTTTCGGTGATTTTCACCGTGGGCATTTGCGCCTGCATCGTGTATTTCGCGGTACGGTACCGGCGTCGTTCCGACGCGGACCGCCCCGAGGCGACCAAGGACGGAAAACTGCTGGAGATTCTGGGATCGGTGATTCCCTTTATTCTGGTGATGACCTTTTTCTTCTGGGGGGCCAAGCAGTATTTCGACGCCCGAATCCCACCGAAGGACTCCATTGAAATCCTGGTGACGGGGAAGCAATGGATGTGGAAGTTGCAGCATCCGAATGGAAAGCGGGAGATCAACGATTTGCACGTGCCCGCGGGGGTGCCGGTGAAGTTGACCATGACGTCCGAGGACGTGATCCACAGTTTTTATCTGCCGGACTTCCGGAAAAAGATGGACGTGCTGCCGGGGAAATACACCCAGATGTGGTTCATGCCCGAGGAGCCGGGCACCTACAATCTTTTCTGCGCCGAGTATTGTGGCACGGAACACTCCCTGATGGTGGGCAAGTTGATTGTGCTGAAGCCTCAGGAATATCAGGCGTGGTTGTCCACCCGGATGAGCGACGGGGCCGCGCCGGTCGTGGCCGGAGACGATCCGGTGGCGGCCGGGCAGCAGATCTGGGAAATGAACTGCGCCGCGGCCTGTCACACCGGAAAGGCCGGGTCCATCGGTCCCCATATCGAGCACAAGTTCGGTACGATGCGCACGCTTGAGAGCGGGGAGGACGTGCTGATGGATGAGAACTATGTGCGCAACTCCCTGTTGAATCCCAACGACGACATCGCCAAGGGGTATGCTCCCGCCATGACGTCGTTTAAGGGCCAACTCGACAACACCCAGATCCAGAACGTGATCGCCTATCTCAAATCGCAGTCCGAGACGGCGTCCGAGTAATCTTTTTTCCGCAGGAACCCATTTCATGAACTCGAAGGAAAACGAACCCAAAAAACTGACGTATCTGAACGCGGGACACACGGTGAAGTCCTGGTTGCTGTCGGTCGACCACAAACGGGTCGGCATCCTGTATCTGGCGGCCATGACCGTGTTCTTCCTGATCGGGGGCGTGGCGGCCGGGTTGTTCCGGTTGGAGCTGGCCACGGCCAACCCCGATGTGCTGGACAACGACACGTACAACAAGTTGTTCACCATGCACGGGATCATCATGGTGTTTTTCTTCCTCATTCCCGCCGTGCCGGGGGTGTTGGGCAACTTCCTGGTACCGTTGATGATCGGGGCCAAGGACGTGGCGTTTCCCCGGTTGAACCTGGCCTCGTGGTACATCTACATGACCGGCGGGATGTGCACGCTCGCGGCGATTCTTCTGGGCGGGGTGGACACGGGGTGGACGTTCTACACGCCGTACAGTTCGGTCTACGCCGACACCCATGTGATCCTGGCCGGAACCGGGGTCTTCATTACCGGTTTCAGTTCGATCCTCACGGGGCTGAACTTCATCGTGACGATCCACAAAATGCGCGCGCCGGGTATGCGGTGGTTGCGGTTGCCGTTGTTTATCTGGGCGCAGTACGCGACCTCGATCATCAACGTGTTGGGCACCCCGGTGTTGGCCATCACCTTGTTGCTGGTGGTGTTCGAGCGGGCGTTCGGGTTCGGGATCTTCGATCCGCAACGTGGAGGGGATCCCGTTCTGTACCAGCACCTGTTCTGGTTTTACTCGCATCCGGCCGTGTACATCATGATTCTGCCCGGCTTCGGGGTGATTTCCGAGGTGATCGCCTGCTTCACCCGCAAACGGATTTACGGGTACGAATTCGTGGCCTTCTCCAGTCTGGCCATCGCGGCCATCGGGTTTTTCGTGTGGGGACACCACATGTTCACCAGCAGCCAGTCCGAATACGCGGCGCTGATTTTCTCCGTGTTGACCTATCTGGTGGGGATTCCCACGGCGATCAAGATCTTCAACTGGACCGCGACATTGTACAAGGGGTCCGTCGAGTTGACGGCGCCGATGTTGTACGCATTGGGGTTCATCGGTCTGTTCATGATCGGCGGACTGACCGGAATTTTCCTGGCGACGATGTCCATCAACGTCCACTTGCACGACACGTACTTCGTGGTGGCCCACTTCCACTACGTGATGGTGGGGGGCATGATGATGGCCTGGTTGTCCGGAATGCACTTCTGGTGGCCCAAAATGTTTGGCAAGATGTACAACGAGTTCTGGGCCCGGGTGGGCGCGGTGATCATCTTCTTCGGGTTCAATTTCACCTTCTTTCCCCAGTTCATCGCCGGGTACATGGGCATGCCGCGTCGGTACCACGTGTACGATATCGCGTACCAGCCGTTCCAGATGCTCTCCACGGTGGGCGCGTTTTTCATGGGAATCGGGCTGTTGATCAGTTTTGTGACGCTGATGTCCTCCTTGTTGAAAAAGGAAAACTGCGGACGCAACCCGTGGAAAGCCACGGGCCTCGAGTGGAACAAGGCCGACAGCCCTCCCGATCCCCACAACTATCCCGAACCGGTGGTGGTGGACGTCGAGGCCTACGACTACACGGACGAACGTATTTACCAGGACGCGTAAGCTCACTTTTGGGACTGTATCATGTCGAACACCTCCAGCACCTCCACCGAACACAAGCCGTACCAGCAGCATCACTTTGACAGCATGCACCAGCAGACGCAGTCCACACTGCTCGGGATCTGGTTGTTCATGGCCCAGGAAATCCTGTTTTTCGGGGGGCTGTTCACCGCTTACACCGTGTATCGGATTCTGTATCCGACCGCGTGGCATCTGGGGGCGGCCTCCCAGAACCTGTGGCTGGGCACGCTGAACACGGTGGTGCTGATCGGAAGTTCCGTGACCATCGTCATGGCGGTGCACGCCGCCCGGCACAACCAGCGGATGCAGGTGATGAAATGGTTTGCGTTGACCCTGATACTCGGATCCGTGTTTTTCGGGGTGAAAGCCATGGAGTACGGCACCAAATGGGACCACCACATGGTGCCGGGCTTGCGATGGGACGACGGACACGCGTTGCACACGATTCGGGAGCACGCACACAGTGACACGGAAATCACGGAGCTTCCTCCGGGCATCCAGCTGTATTACTCTCTTTATTTCGTGATGACGGGCATGCACGCCCTCCATATGGTGATCGGGTTCGGGCTGGCCATTTGGATTATGATTAAAAACGCCCGCGGATGCTTCAACGCCGAATATTACCCCCACGTCGAATACTTCGGCCTGTATTGGCATTTTGTGGACATCGTCTGGATTTTCCTGTTCCCCCTGCTTTATCTCGTCTGACCGAGGAGTGACCCATGTCCATCAACACCGAACTTACCGACGACCTGAACCATACTTCCGTCAAAGGCTACATGATGGTGTTTGGCGCCTTGCTGGTCCTGACCCTTTTGACGGTCCTGATGTCCAAGATTCATTTTGGGTTGCTAGGGAACGCCGTCATCGCGGTTTTGATCGCCGCGGCCAAGGCGTCGCTGGTCATTTATTTTTTCATGCATGTGCGTGAAAGTCCCCGCATTATCGGGTTTATCGTGTTGGGCAGTTTCGCCTGGCTCGCCATTCTGCTGTTGTTCACCATCGCCGATTTCCACGCGATGTACGGTGAAGGCAGCACCAGCCTGCCGCACGCTATGCCGTGGTAGGGCGGCGAAGCCGCCTGTTACGAGTCAGTGGTCATTCGTCATTTGTCCCTTGTCATGTGGGGTGGCGCTTTTACCTTTCCACTGACCACTGACCACTGACCACTGACCACTGACCACTGACCACTGACCACTGACCACTGACCATGAGTCGCATTCAACCCTATATCAACCTCACCAAACCCGGCATCGTACGCATGGTCGGTGTGACGGCGGCGTTCAGTTTCCTGCTGGCGCGTCCGGAGGTGGAGGGATATGGATGGCTCCGCTTGGTTTCGGCCCTGATTGGGATCATGGCGGCCGCGGGCGGATCGGCGGTGTTGAACAACGTGCTGGAACGGGATTTGGACGCGAGAATGGAGCGAACCCGGAACCGTGAATTACCCCGGGGAAGGGTTCTGCCGGAACACGCCTTGAGTTTCGGTTTGCTGCTCACGCTTGGTGGCGTGGGGTGGCTGGTCTGGTCGGTGAACCTGCTCACGGCGTTTCTGGTGCTGGCCACCGCGTTTCTGTACGTGGCGGTATACACGCCGCTGAAAACCCGCACCTGGCTCAATACCACCATCGGCGCCATTCCGGGCGCGATGCCCACGTTGTGTGGCTGGTCGGCGGCGATGAACAGCCTCGATTTCGGGGCCTGGGTCTTGTTCGCCATCCTGTTCGCCTGGCAACATCCGCATTTCTACGCCATCGCCTGGATGTACAAGGACGACTACGCCAAGGCTGGATACAAAATGCTCAGCGTGGTGGACCAGAGCGGGGTCCGTCTGTTCTTGCAGGTGATTCTGTTTTCGCTGTTTCTGCTCGCGGTCAGCGTGGTGCCCGCCTTGACGCACATGGCCGGATGGATTTATTTGACCGGGGCGCTGATTCTCGGGTTCCAGCTCCTCTACGCCTCCGGTCGTTTTGTGCGCAGCCACAGCCGGAAAGACGCCCGTCGCCTGCTTTTCAGCACGATTGTGTATCTTCCCTGCCTGTTGTTGGTGGTGATCGCCGATCTGGGCGTGGCCCGCTTTTTGTAAAAGCGAGCCCCAGGGTGCCTTATCGATTTCCCGGAAGGAACCGGTGAAAGAGGCCCAGTGTGATCACAGTGCCCGCGCATACGACCCAGAAGAGGTCTTTGCGTGCCGAATCCTCTTCTGAAACCGTGGATGACTTTTCCGGCAAAACGGTCGCGGTTGAAACGGGTGGGGGTGAGGGAATGGCTGTGGCCCCGGGGGATATGGACACCGGTGGAG
>Ga0194136_1000817_pt1 | contig 15649 bp, 13 predicted proteins | sample TARM_MetaG_T3A_1_FD_134023 | JGI IMG/M metagenome (GOLD analysis project Ga0194136, IMG submission 134023) | Freshwater microbial communities from Pennsylvania, USA, analyzing microbe dynamics in response to fracking - TARM_MetaG_T3A_14 (version 2) | ecosystem: Environmental > Aquatic >...
ATATATAGGCAGAAATACGGGCTTACCATGTTCCACTTAATTAACAAAATGGTAGGTTAGGTTCCGTCTCTTCGCCGGCAGTTTAATGTCCGTGTAACTCCATCGCTGGAGAGAGTTATCCAACTGCGTACCTTTTGGTTCAGGCTTATCAGCAACTTTAGCCTTTTCACCTTAACGACGTTTATCAACGGTTCACATGTGTTAACCATACTACCAAGCCCGCTCCCTAACTGCTTTGTTGCTAGCAGTATCGGTATCCCCTCACGGTTCAACCTTAAATAGGGTTACTTTTTCATATCAGCTTCCCAACAATGTCATTACTGACAATGCAGGTGATACTAGGCTCAACCAACGGAATGATTGGTTTGGTCATGTAGTAAAATGCCAAACAATTAATTAAGCGACTTCATGTCGCACCCAGCTGTAGGCATCGAATGTTTCTTCTGTTATATACCTGAAAATTTTTACTTCTGGGTTCATATTGCCCTGTCTTAAAATGCGACCTTCTTGCTGCTCAATGTCCGAAGGCTTCCAGGGCACATCTAAATGATGCAATGCGATGAGTCGATCTTGTACATTAGTGCCGGCACCCATCTTTGGGGTTGATCCTAGTAAAAATCGAACCTGTCCGCTGCGCACTTTATTAAATAGTGTCATTTTTTTTGCATCGGTGTTTGCATCGTGAATAAAAGCAATTTCTTTTTCAGGAACGCCTTTATCTATCAACTTATTTTTAATATCATCATACACATTAAAGCAACCATCCCCGTGTGGCGTGGAAAGATCGCAAAACAATAGCTGTGCTGATTTTTCTTGATGTGTGTTGCTCCAAATTTTATACGCATTTTCAACGCAACGATTGGCTTTACTATCTTCACTATCGGGTAATAAAGGATTAATCAAACGCTGATCTAAGGCTAATTTTCTTCCATCATTCGTGATTTTAAGCATGTTGTCCTCATAAGGTTCAACCGTGCGATTGCGCACTGCTTCAGCTCGTGAAACGAGCTCCATGAGCATGTCTTTTTGAAAGGAAGATGGTTTGATTACAATATTTTCATACACAACTTCAGGAATCGGTAAGTTTAACATGTCGGGGGTTTGAATGTCGGCAATTTCCTTAAAAAATGACATTAGTTCCGGTAAATTATAAAATCTGGCCAGGCGCGTTTTGGATCGGTAGCCAGTCCCTTCCGGAGACAATTCAACCGCCGTCACTTGTTGTGTAAAATTCCCGGCCCAGGAATCAAAGTGACCAAGCCCGGCTTCTTTTAACCGATCATATTGGAGGTAGCGCATCATTGTGTATAATTCTGAAATGCTGTTTGAAATTGGCGTCCCTGTTGCAAAGACAATGCCTTTGCTATTTGTTAACTGATCTAAGTAACGACATTTAAAAAACATGTCCGTGGATTTTTGAGCTTCGCTCTGCCCGATGCCCGCCACTCGCTGCATTTTCGTCTCAAGATAAAGGTTTTTAAAACTGTGTGCTTCATCGACAAAAAGTCGATCAACGCCTAGTTCTTCAAATGTGACCGTGTTGTCTTTCTCTTTATCGTTCAGCTTTTCTAATTTTGCTTCCAGGGACTTTCGCTTTTTCTCAAGCTCTTTAATGGTGAAACGTTCACCGTTGGCAGCTTTTACTTCGCTAATTGCATCGATAATGCTTTCGATCTCTTTTTCAAACATTGAGGCCTGAAATTCTTTCGAAAGTGGGATCTTTTCAAATTGAGAATGACCGAGAATGACGGCATCATAATTACCAGTTGCAATCCGACTACAGAATTTCTTGCGATTCCCTGGCATAAAATCTTTCTTTTGAGCAACGAGTATATTTGCACCCGGATAGAGTGATAAGAATTCACTGCCCCACTGTCCGACTAAATGATTCGGTACAACAAACATTGACTTATTACATAATCCCAAATATTTACTCTCCATCGCAATGGCCGTCATCTCATAGGTTTTGCCGGCCCCAACACAGTGACCAAGTAAGGTATTCCCCCCATACAGTGCTCTCGCAATCGCATTTTTCTGGTAGTCTCGCAATTGAATGTCCGGGGATACGCCGTGCAAAATGATGTGGTTTCCATCAAATTCACGGGGCCGGGTTGAATTAAACATTTCATTGTAGGTGCCAACAAGATGACTTCGCCGTTCATGGTCTTTGAATACCCAATCCCTAAAAGCTTCTTTGATGAGTTCTTGTTTTTGATTTGCAAGAATCGTTTCCTCGCGATTGATGACTTGTCGATCCCCATCGGGGGTTGAAATGGTATCCATGATCCGCATATCTTTGAGGTTTAATGCGCGTTCGAGAATGCGATAAGCGTTCGCCCGATTTGTGCCATAAACCGAGTTGATCAAAACATTGCTGTAACTATCCATGTTTTTTCCGCTGATTTCCCAGTTCCCACTTGAATGGGAGTAATTTGTTTTGATCAACTCGTGCTCGATCAAATACGAAGATGGCTTAAATGTTTCTGCAATGAATTGATCTATAAAATGAGCGGGTATCCACGTCGCGCCAAGATGTACTTCAATTTCTGAAGCCTCCAGATCTTTTGGTTGCGCCTTTTCAAGTGCGCTAACATTGGTTTGATAGGCAGTGTTTTCTGAGGCAATTAACCGCGCTTGTTCTAATTTAATGCGCACATTGCCGGAAAGGTATTCATCCGCCGTTACCCAAGTGTTTAAAGTCGGGTCATGGAAAATAATGCCAGACAAGTCAGCAACAATGGCATCTTTGCTTTTATTGCACAAGCCACTCATGTAATCGAGATCCACTTTTGCTTTTTCGCCGATTGAAACCAGCAAGGCTTCGTTTGCTGTTTCTACCGAGGTAACAACAGAAATTGGCTGTATGGTTCGTTCAGTAAAAATATCTGATTTACCGAGATAATTCCCATCATCGTCCAGTTTTTCAAGCGCACACAACAACCAGTAACTTGCATCTTCTTCAAAGGCAAGTTTATTGCCACGACTGTTGATATGCCCATTTCTGTTGACATAGCGATCATACAATGTGTTGAGTTCTGCTTGTTTTTCCTTAATCATTTCGATGCTTGCGTCGTCTAACTGTAAATGGATTAAACATCTGACAGTATCGCGCAGTTTGATCAGACCTTTAATGCGTTCGTCTTTTTTATCAGGGAAATTGATGTGTGTCATAATCGAATTGTTTCTAAAATAAAGCTTATCGTCAATAAGTGTATACGAGTAATTATCAACGGCTGGATCCGCAGGCAAACTGTCGCCCCCCGTTTCTTCATCCAAAATATTATCGATGGAATCTTCTGGAAAATGATACGAGAGTTGAGCCATGGCGGTTTTTAACTCAAAACCAAAGTCGTTTTCTTTAATAGGCAAACAAGTTGTTTCTAAACCAAAACGACCGGAAACATTTTGCATTTCACCCAAAATCATTTCTGGATGCGATACAAAATAAGCGTTCATGGTGATGCCGTTTTCATCCGTGTCAAGATGCACCCATTCCTCATCCCCAAGTGTCATACGATCACGTTTTTTAAAGAATAAAATATCAGATGTGACCTCAGTGCCAGCATGATTAAATGCGTTATTGGGTAATCGCACTGCACCGATCAATTCCGCTCGTTTTGCTAAATATTGTCGAACAGCGGGATTCTTCTTATCCATCGTTCCTTTGCTTGTAATCATGGCCATAACGCCACCGGGTCTTATTTTGTCCAGGGACTTGGCAAAAAAGTAATCATGAATAAGAAAGTTTTCTTTTTGATACGCTTTGTCATAAACCTTGTAATCGCCAAAAGGGACATTGCCGATTGCAACATCAAAAAAATTGTTATGATAATCGGTTTTTTCAAACCCGCCTTCAAAGATATTTGCCTCCGGATAAAGCTGCTTCGCTATCCGGCAGGTCAAACTGTCAATTTCAACTCCAAAAAGCTTTGATTGTCGCATGTGTGCTGGCAACATGCCAAAAAAATGACCGGATCCCATTGCTGGCTCTAATACATTCCCAGCTGTAAAGCCCATTTCAGATAGAGCATTATACATAGCTTTAATAACAGTCGGAGACGTATAATGCGCATTTAAGGTTGATTCTCGTGCTTTTGTGTATTCGTCTTGAGTTAGAAGGTTTTTAAGATTTTCAAATTCCTGTTGCCAATGCACGTTGGTTTCGTCAAAAGCCTGGGGAATGCCACCCCATCCAACATAAGACGCTAATATTTTCTGTTCTTCGATCGTTGTAGATCGTTGTTCTCTTTCAATCTGCTTAAGGGTTTCAATCGCACGGACGTTTACTTTAAATTTATCGCGCGCTGAGTATTCTTTGAAGTCTTCGGCCCGCAGTCTAAAGTTTTGTGCCGCTATTAATTGCTCTGATTTTTGCTGTGATGAAGCGGTTAGTGGTTCCCCTCCGATTGCCGGCGATGGCGGCGTGTTTGAAAAGAGCCCTATTTGATGAATATCAGTTCCTGAAGTACGATCTCCTCCGCTTGTTTTTGAAGGGTCATCATGTGGCTCGCCCATTCTAGTGGGTGCGTGTTCCGGTCTGGGCCGGGATGTTTGGTTTGCATTTCCGTTACGATCTGGTTCAGGCGACGTTTCGCCGTCTGATCTATTTCTTGTAGATAAGTATTGATCTCGTCTGAGAAGATCAACTCGGTCAATATCCAGGGTTGATTTTCCTTCAGGAACTGATCTCTCATCATCCCGAACTTTCCGATCGGCTGACTTGCCGGCGTGAGCGGATCCAGATTCGGACTGAGAAAATCGCCGTTCTGGTGATAATTCAGATTCATGAGTGGATTTGTTTTCTTGAGCATTTGATAGTTCTCCCTTCTTGTTTTCAATTTCGATTTCGTGGATTTTCTTGCCAATTTCAATCAGTAAAGGTTTTGCGACGACATTGATTTGCTCACCCAAAAAGGCCAACATTTTAAAACTGGTGATCTCCGCAATGGCTTCAAAGTCGGAAGGCGTAAAAAAGCGTTGCGGATCATAACCACAACGGGATAAAACTTGATAGGTGATGCTGTTTTTCAGCAAAGTAATTACATCGGACGAATTTAAAACTTGAAACTCAGGGTTGCCTTGATATTGCAATTCGCTTTCAATATCCGCTTGCATATCGGTAACGGCAGCTCCGATTGTTGATACAATGTAGTCCTCGAAACACGTTGCTGTGTTATTGGGATACCGATGACTCAAACCTTCTAATAAACGATCGTCATTGTCGGGGTGATGTTGCCAAAGTGCGAATTTAAAGCCATCAGGGTTGGTTAAATGCGTATCGCTGACATCAAAAACATTTGATAAAACACGCTGGTTATCTTTGTTTTCAATAATCAAGATGCGCTTCGCCCCGGTGTTAATGTAACGGTTTAGTTTTGTGTTCCAGGCGCGCATGGTGGTGACTGCTGTGGCATCAGGTCGTTGTGCGGTAATGAGTAATTGATTGTTAAAAGAATACTTATAGTGCCATGACGCGTTTGTTAAAAACGCCATCCAATTTAATGGGTCTTTGAATTGATCAAGTGCTAATTTTGGGATGTCTTTTAACTTGTTATAATTCATAATCAGTTCCTTTCGCTAGTTTTAAAGTTAAACAATGAACAATTGAAGTTGCTAAGGACAGTATCGGTAAAAACTGGCACGATTTTTGGATCAAATTGAGCGCCGGCACAGCGTTTTATTTCAGTTGCCGCCGCCTCTGAACTCATGCGTCTTTGATAGGAGCGATTACACGTCATGGCATCATAAGCATCCACTATGGACAAGATGCGCGCTGGAAACAAGATCATGTTACCTTTTATTTGACGAGGATAACCATTTCCATCCCAGCGCTCATGGTGCTGCATCACTATCGGCGCAAGATGACAATATCTTTTAGATAGGGACAATAGTTCACAGCCAAATTGTGGATGTTTTTGAATAAACATCCACTCAAAGTCAGTTAAAGCGTCTTCTTTATATAAAATTCGACGATCAATGATAAACTTTCCGATATCATGAACGAAAGCCGCGCGTTCGATGTCACAAATATCGCTGGGTGAACAAGTAAGTGCTTGTGCCAGTTTTGCCGCATAAAAGCTAACCCGCTTCGCATGTTTAAATTCCCGGTAAATTTGCAGGTTAATTTCTTTTGTTTTTAATGACTTAAATGTTGTGTAGCTGTTATCGATGCAATATGGAATTAAATGGTCAAGCATTAACATTGCACTTTGCCAATTTTTTAAAAACAACGCTTCGGATAATAAAGAAAAAACATTGATACAATGATCAATGTTTGTAACTTTTAAATCCTCTAAAGCCCTATTAATCATACTCCCTCCTTGTAGGTTTCTTACGGATTAAGTGGTAAATCGCATTAGATGAAGGTGTGTCCCTTCACGATGTTATTTGACTTGCATTTGCAAATAATTGTAAAAGTACCAGTAGTGCTTAAGTTGAGTTTGTGTTGCAACCGTGAAATTCATAAACTCAAGGGCTTGCAAAAATACATCCAATCCGTTTTGTTTTACAAAACGAAGCATCTTTGATTTTTCATCAGGCTCTGGATCAATCAAAACGAAAATGCTTTCTAGTAAATCTAAATCATCAAGCGGTCGCTCGCTCATCTTTCCCATCCCTCACTTTCATTTACAAAATCTTCCTCGGTTACAAAAGCCGATTGCTGTTCACTTAAATCAAAAACATTATAGTTGGCGTCGCCGGTTTCTTGCCAAAAATCTAAATCAACATATTCTGCCATGCTGTGTGCGCCATTTTTACCTACAACGATATGATCCAGAACAGAAATATCTAACGGATTGAAGATGTTGACGAATCGCTGTGTCGCCAAAACGTCTTCTCGGGATGGATCGCAATGCCCTGTCGGATGGTTGTGCGCTAACATAATCCTGGCCGCGTCGTGAGACAAAGCGGCTTGCAGCACATCGCGAGGATAGACTGGGCACGAATCCAATGTGCCTTTAATTGATAGAATGTCGATTACCTCATTTTTTACATTTAAAAAAGCTACAACAAAATATTCGCGATCATGATGTAAAGATAGTAAGCCGCTAAAAAATGCTTTTGCTTTTTCAGTACCGTTTAGCAAAACCGTGTCAAGTTGTGCAAATTCAGACAAATGTTGCTGCGCACTGATTAATTTATTTAAAGCGTTTAATTTTAAGCTTTGATTGTCCGTCAAAGATCCTAAAACATTCGGGTGTTTTAGAACATTAAGGATGTTGTGGTCTTTACTGTATTCAGACATTTTCTTCGCAGAAATGCCAGTCAGCGCGTGGATGGCAGAGATGAGATCCTTTTGTATTAAATCCATATGTTCCTCCTTGCTTGTTATTGAAATAAAAAAGAGACGCGCTATTACGTCTCTTTGTAAACCGTGATCATCGCGCCCCCGGGACGCGATGTTACATTTCTTGCTCCCAGGGATCCATTTCCATGTCACATTCATCATTTGACACATCGTTTTGGGAGAGACTGACTTCGTCGATAATGCTTAAAAAATCATCGATGTGTTCTTTATAGAGAGCATTAATCCGATCAATTGAATTTTCAATTGAAAACTCTTTTAGCTGGTTCGCGTCTAAACCGTCTAGTTTACTCAAAAAAGCCTTATAATGGGTAGATAAATGATCCTTCATCGGGTCGGTAATCTCAAAACCAAAACGTGTTAACAACATGATCGCAAGACCATCCGCTTCAAATTCGTGCATGTGTTTATAAATCACACCGTAATCTTCTGGAAAGCCATGATCCAAAAAAGCATGGGCCATTTCATGCAGAAATGTACCTAATTTTTGGGTGTCTTGTAACTTTTCGTTAAGATGGATTTCTTTTGTCGCAGGAACAAAAGTGCCCCGCAGACTGATTGATCGCATCTCGGCTGATTCCTCAACAGGAAACCCCTTGGATTCACAATATTCCTTCAACTTGCAAAAAACCTGGTCATGGGCAATGGATTGTTCACCCATGTTGAATAATTTTGGATAATTTTCAGGGGGACAGTTGGTTTGGGCAATGTCAAATACTGAACCCAGCTTAAAGCGTGTCATTGATTTTACTTCAATTAAACCTTGCTTGATCAGATCCCGTTCAACTTTTGTGGCTTCTTTAAGTGGCGTGGCTTGCTTTTCACCTTTGCGGTAAAAATAAGACGCCGTGACCGGCACGAATATCTTCATGCCGCGTTCGCCTTTTTGTACAGAATATCCCTGATCCTTGAAGTGTTTAAAACTGCCGACGATGGAAGCGTATTTATTTTGCTGATAAATAAGAAGCTGATTTCGCGCGCTGTATTGATAAAAATTCGCCTCGAATTGGAAAAATTCTGCCATGATTGACGGATCACGTTTAAAACTTTCACCGAGATCGATGATCTTTTCATTATAGCTGTCCAATTCAGCTTTAATTTCATCCGCACTTCTTTTTTCGTATTTTGCCATTAGCGTCCCTCCAAGGCATCAAAAATGGCCTGTTGCTTCAAGGTGGGCAATGCTGAAAGGGGGGTTAGGTCGCATTGCAGAAAAACTTCGCCTGGCGAGACAAATTGCTCCGGGATCGTAATAAAATACCAGCACCCATTTTCATCAAGAATGATGGCGTTGCCATCCACGTAACCGACAATATCATGGTCGGGTTGTATGTTACTATGTGTTTTCATTGTTCCTCCATTTTATCTTTCTAGATCCCAAAGATCTGCTTCAAGCTCGGATTCTTTTGTAAAGATCCGGAGCGATTCAGAGTGACTGATGTAGCCGGCTACGGCATTTACAAAACCACGCCCCTGTTCGGCGTTACCATCGTCAATTGCAATGTTCCCGTTTGGCAACACTTCGTATGGACAATCCATTAGCGCCTTGAATTGCTTATAGCCATAATGCGTGATACGATCGGTGTCATCCCAGAGAAACGTCATATCCATTTCTTCATCGCCAACGATCAATTCACAATCCAGTTCCTGATCAGAGTTTAACAATTCACCAAAAGTTTGGTATTGAATGAGCGGTTGCTCGGTAGGAATGTCGGAAAATTCCTGATAATATTTGCCGAAATCCCAATGCAATCCAGATTCGTCGATGCGACAATTTGTTGCGTCTATAAATTGTGTTCCCGTAAAAAGAAGCGCGTTATCACCATCAACACCCAGGACAATTGTTGTATCTGAAGCGTTCGTTTTAACGATGTCCCCCTTTCTTAAATTAATTTCAACCAGACACGGATCCGTCTGCACTTCATGCTCCCAATCCGTATCGATCACCCAATCAGAATAAAACCCAATCCCATCATAAACAATTGGGTCGCGCTCCGCAGACATTGCATCGCTTGAATCATCATCTGTCAATGAAAACCACTCCCGGTAAGCAATCGTTTCTTCGCCTTGTCGAATATTGACATCACCCCCTTCACTGTTAATTAAATCATCGGCCAGCGCCAAACCCTCTTTTAACGAGTCAACGTCTTCAATTAAGCCGTTATAACAAACACATAACGGCTTTTGGTGAGTTGATGAGTTTTCATTGTTGCTTATCATTTCTTTCCATTCCTCCAATTTGTTTAAATTTTTCAAATTTACAATGTGCATAACAAACCTCCTGTATATTTTGTATATTTAGGAATCTAAGCGGGAAGCCACGGTTATTCAATAGCCGTGATGAAAGCGCCATCCCGGCCCGGACATACCCGCTTAATGTAAAAATTTAAGCTATTTTTATGACTAAAATGCTATACTATGTGTATGAAAGATAATCTTGTACACGCAAGGACTTGCGTCTATAACATCAACTACCATGTGGTATGGTCGGTGAAGTGCCGCCGGAAGATCCTGACACCGGAAATTGAAGCTGCTTTCAAACAGATCGTCTACGATGTGGCTGCGGATAAAGACTTTATTATCCACCAGGTCGAAGTCGGCCAGGCAGATCATGTTCACCTGCTGATTTCAGCGCACCCGAAGCTGTCCATTTCTTATATGGTCAAGATGTTAAAAGGCATTTCCGGTCGCAAACTGTTTGATCAGTTCCCCGAAATCCGTCAGAAACTCTGGAAGGGTCAGTTATGGAACCATTCCTATTACGTTGAAACCGTTGGCTCAATCAGTGAAGATGTCATCGCCCGGTATATAAAAAAACAGGAGAAAGGATATTAACGATGAAGCTCAGTTGCCGCACCATCATTCACCCCACCAAACAACAGAAGACTATCCTTGACAGCTATGCTTTTGCTGCGGCAAAGCTCTGGAATGTCGGAAACTATGAGAAGCATCACTTTAAGAACCTGGGCTTTGACACCTTCCCCAACTGGTATGACCAGAAGAAACGGTTAAAAGGTCACCACTGGTATAAGGCGCTGCCGTCCCAGTCTGCCCAGGAAGTATTAAACGTCCTGCAGCAGGCCTGGAAGAGTTTCTTTGCTTTAAAGAAATCCGGTGGGATTAAAAACCCACAACCACCGCATTACAAACGGGGTCTGGACTGTTTCTCCATCCTGAACAATGGTTTGCGTCAGGATGGTCCAGTATTCCAGATCACCCTATCCGGCCAGCAGAAAGCGTTTTTAAAAGAAGCCCACACACTGGAAGTCGATTGTCTGATGCTTGAAATCCCACGATTTCAGCAGCTTTCAGTGATCAAACAGCTGCGCTTTTATCCGCAGAAGGATGGCTCTTATGCGATCATTGCCATTTACGAAGTGCCGGATGTTGCACCCCTTCCAGACAATGGCCATTACCTGGCCATCGATCTGGGTGTTAATAACCTGGCCACCTGTTATGATTCAGCGGGGACAAGCTTCATTATTTCCGGCAACCGGTACCTGAATGCCTGTCACTATTACACCAAGGAGATTGCCAAACGCCAGTCAATTCTGGACAAAGCCGAACCCGACCGTAAGGGTTGTTCCCAGGCCATGTCCCGGCTCTATTTAAAGCGCAAAAATGTGATTGACGATGTGCTGCATAAGGCCACCCGCCTGATTGCTGACTATTGTATGGCTCAGGAGATCAACACTGTTGTCATTGGTGACATCACCGGAATCCGGGTGGACAAGGATCTCGGTCACCGGAACAACCAGACCTTCCATGGTCTGCCGTTTCTGCAGTTCTTTAAAAAGCTCTCCTATAAGCTGGCACGGCTTGGCATCCGCCTGGTCGGTCAGAAGGAATACTACAGCAGCCAGTGTCCACCAACCAGTCCGCTGGTTTCCAAACGCTATGCCAAACCATCAAACCGGAAGAATCGGGGACTTTATGTCCATGAAAAGAACATCTACAACGCTGATTCGCTGGGTGCGTTTAATATTCTGCGGCTGTTTTTACGTGCCACAAAGAGCGTTCATTCCTTTGCACCAGCCGGTTTATCCAACCCGGTCAAAGTATCTGTGTAACCGACTCCGGTCGGTAGCAGTAGTGGGCGCCTGGACCGCCCTGATGGAGCTTGCTCCCGCTCAAAGATGCTCGGTAATTCAATTGCCGAGAGTCGCGTTCACTAATTGAAAATAAAAAAGAGATACAACGGTATCCCTTTTTGCATCACTTTGATAAGAGTCGTTTGAATAATTTTGAATTGACTGTAAAACCAAAGAGTTGTGGTGTTGTTTCGAAAAAATAAGCGTCCTCAAATTGTGATTTGAGGAGCAGCAATTCATTGGGTGCAACAAAGTGCAAAAACAAATGAAAATCATTAATACCGGCGGTGTTAAGACAGTTAATCGCCTGGCTTAAATGAGATTTCTCATAACATTTTGCGTCGCCGCACAAGATCACATAATGACTGTTTTTAATGAATTCAAGAGAAGCAGCATCGAGCTCGCCCAAGTCGGCAATAATGTAATGATAATGTTTATAGAAAATACTGTCTTCAAACAAATAGTCGACACCATTCATTTGCCAAACATGATCATGATTTTCCATTTTGTACGTTTTGACGATTTCTTTCAAATGCGAATGATTGTTGCCTTCCATGTAGGCCACGGATTTACCCTTATTGGCAATGTAATTGGCTAACTGAAAAGCGGTTGTCGTCGTTCCCGTTCTTCTTTGGCTCCCAACAACACAGATGATTTTTTCTTCAAAGACGGTATCAGATTTATGCGCAACCGGTTGAGGTTGCAACTCAGCATTAATAACGTCGGATATCGGGCTGACAGCGGCATTTGCGCCAGAAAAAGCGACACCTAAGGAATGATCAGCCGAGGACATTCCATCCACTGAAAACGCCTTAAGAATTAGTTGTTCCGCCGTGTTTTTATCAGCATCCGAGATGATGTTAAAGATGTTTCGTTGAAAGAGTCCGTTTTTAATGTCAGGGTCTAAATCGAAAGAAACGACAATCAACCGCAAATGGAAATTGAAGTATTGAAGGATTGCATCGACCGCTTCAAAAAAACCATCCGGATAGTCATCAATACATTCAAGATCTACGGCTAAATAACGGCATGAATCATAGGACATCAGGTGGTCGGAAACAAATTCCTGAAAATTGAAATCCCCAATAAACTTTTTAACCGTTTGCCCCGACTGATCTTTAAGAAAATCAAAGATGGCATTGTTTTTTTCGCTGGTTAAGTAAATAAACACATTAATCAGTCCTTTCTATTTAAAAAATAAAAGAAGGAGCAATAAGATAAGGTTCAAACCAGACAGAGCCGTTCCGCCATACACCATGAATTGTTTTATTCCTTCGCCGGTCAGCAGATTATCTGATTTTTGGCTGATGGCACTGATTTTATCAAGGACTTCATCCGACTTTGTCTTAAACGATGCCATGCACTGATTAAAACAATCATCAACCTTACTAATTTTATCGACTTGTTTTTCTTCGTGTGTCTTAACAATCATTTCAATTTTTTCAAAGATTTCGCTGAATCCGCGTTCAATTTCAGGACCGGACGCCACCTCCCAGCGCTTGAATGCTTCCAGAATCGTTGTTTCTGTTAATTTGATCGCATCATATTGCGATTTTATTTCAGCTACATTTTTTTCGAAAATGCGTAAGTTTTTTTCGACCGATTCCATGCTGTCTTTGAGATGATCGGAGTTGAGTTCAATTTTCGCATGGACGTCCCGAAGTGCATTTTCTGTGCCGAGGATGTCTTTTTTCGTTTCGACAAATATTTCTTTGATCCCATTTAGTTGCCGGTTCTGGCTTTCCTCAATGGTTGCGTGTTCAATTAAACCGTTCATGGTTTCGAGTTTATCCATGATTTCGGAGATCATGGATAATAGTACGGCATTCTTTGATTCTTGATCTGGCGCATTTTCATATCCAGCTTCGCCAGTTGCAGATACTTCGCGAATCTGTTCAATGGCTTCCGTTAACTGATGAATTTTTGATTTACTTTCGTCATACGATTCCCGAAAATAAATGAACGATGTGGAGAATTCGTCAAGCTTTTCAAGTAAGTCGCTTTTTTCTTCCTTTGATAATTCTTTGCCGCTGGCTTTGTTGAGTTCCTGGATTAATACGAGCGCATCGGAGAGAAAATTGTTGGCCTCTTTCTTTAGTTCTGATTTTGATTCCATTTTAGATATCCTTTCATATTTTAATTAGTTACATGTTTAAATGTTAAAGATAGACGATTATTATCAGTTAATATTAAAGTGTCATTTTCCATGAACGAGAAGACAAACGAGTGCTCAGACTCAAGAAATGAGATCTGAAGCGTGTTGCCTGAAATCACATAAGTGCCATCATAAGTCTTTAAACCATCATTAAATCGAACTCCGCCGCTTTTATCAAAATAGTAAGACGTATCACCGTCGACATTCATATAAAGACCTATAGGAATGGTGGTTGTATTATGTGTGTCGGATAAGTTTAAATCCGACACACGAACCAATTCAAAAGCACTGAATTCACCACGAAGCACGAGATTGTCTTTCAGATTAAAGCGATAATGCATTTGACTTGTTGATAATGCATGTGCTGGCAAAGCAAGGCGTTGATCATTTTCAATTGTGTGCGTAATGGTTAAATAAAGGCTGTCATTTTTGAGATCATACCGTCCTTCCGCATGCGGGAAATTCCGATCATAACCAAGCACATAGCTACCATTATCGTAAAATGTTAAGAAACATTTTGATTCCTGATCATACCATTCCCCTAAGATTTTTGTTTCGTCTGCTAAAAACATGTTGGCGGTTTCGTCTTGAATGGTACAGCCACTTAAAAACAAACCACAAAATGCAATTAAAATCAGCAGCCATTTTTTATAATGCATGAGATACCTCCTTAATCACCAACTTGCATAAAAGCTGTGATTCCCGATAATACCTGTTGGCTTAAGTGTTTGATGCCACCATGTTACCTCGGCCCATTTATAATTGATAAAATATTCCGTGCCTTCTTCAAGCACCCGCTTACCGGCTAAAGCTTCATCGGCGGCCCTTTTGGCATCTTCAGAAACCGTAATCTCATAAATCCTACCGTCAGAAACGCACGAATATTGGCCTTGCGCTGTGATAACCTCATCTAATGAGATCCCCTTGCGCTGGGAAGTATAAATGATACATTGGGCAACGGCAACTTTGCCGTCATAAGGCTCGCCGCCTGCTTCAGCTTCGACACAGCGATAAAACAGATCAAGATCACCAAAATCACCACCCATGCCAATATATTTTAGGGGATCGCAATATTCTCCATCTTCTTTCATTTCAAAATGGATGTGCCCGCCCTGGGTGGTGCCAGTGGTACCCGTTAACCCGATCAATTGTCCACGCTTTACAACGTCACCAACTTTAACCTTTGTGCCCGCTGGATTGAGATGGCAGTACGTTGCGGTTAAGGTTTGGCCGGCCTTGTTTTTGCCAAGATCCAATTCAACGACATAGCCCCAACCACCTGCGTCCCCCGATCGGATAACCGTTCCGTTACCGATTGCAAAGCAGTCGCTGTCATTCGGTGCCTGAATATCGACACCGCTATGAAATCGAAGATCGCCATGGATGGGATGGATCCGCCATCCGTACAGATTCGTCGGATCATCTTTGTTGATGGGATAATCCGTCGAAACTGGCCATCCATAAAGACCACCACTGCCGCTGATTAAGTGCTGGTATTCTGATTTGAAATCTAAAATAATCACCAACATTTCCGGATTAGTGATTACTTCTTTAAGCAAAGTAATTGGCGATGTCAAAATATAAACCGTAAAAAGAACCGGCAATATGATGAGTACAAACAGTGTAACCAGTATTGTGACCAAAACCTTACGTCCGTTTTCATCTTTCGCAAGGTACGCAGCGGCTTTTAAAATCGCTTTTAACATTTTAGCGACCGCCTTTGTCTCCAAAATATTTGAATTTATAGTCCGGGATGGTGAAGTTAACGTTGAGACGATCGTGGCCAATCATTACTAAGGCTTTACCGCGCGACTTGTTTGACAAAACTTCTGTTTCAGCTTCGGTTAAATTGTAAAGGTTGGCTGTTTCTTTCAGGTTTTGCCCATCCGTGCCCAGCATGATTTTAAAGCAGGGTTGATCGAGCAATGCCTGCCCATACAATTTTATTTTGGGATCGAGGAAATCAACCACGCCATGACTGGCGATCACAATGCCGGCTTCGTATTTTCGCGCACGCTTCATCGCATTGCGCAAAAAAACTAAGGATTGCGGTACCCGTTCGTCAATCATCAGATAGGCTTCGTCGCAGACAAGCAG
>Ga0194136_1000818_pt1 | contig 15622 bp, 10 predicted proteins | sample TARM_MetaG_T3A_1_FD_134023 | JGI IMG/M metagenome (GOLD analysis project Ga0194136, IMG submission 134023) | Freshwater microbial communities from Pennsylvania, USA, analyzing microbe dynamics in response to fracking - TARM_MetaG_T3A_14 (version 2) | ecosystem: Environmental > Aquatic >...
GGAATTGAGGTCACCATCGTTGCTTTAATAGGATGCTCTTTGTTCTTCCTGCCAGGGATCGAAGTTTTGACCTGGGATCGTTATATCAAAGCGGTAAGCTGGACGTCATTTATTCTAATAGGAACGGTTTTATGTATAGCCAATACGATTGTCGCCAATGGCGTCAGTGAATGGTTTGTAACCCACGTTTTGCCGACCAGTATGACCATCTCAACACTGGAAGGGGTATTCTTTGTATCAGCAATGTGTTTTGTCATTATGCTGGTTGTACCGGTTGCTCCAGCTCTGATTGGGGTGTTGACACCAGTAATTATCAGCCTGGCGGCGACCACCGGTATTCATCCGGCATTGCTGATTATTACCCTGGGGCTATGTGCTGGTAATTGTTATCTGTTCCCGATTGATACCATTCCGCTGATAACCTATACCGCTGGTTATTACAAGATGACGGATATGCCCAAGGCCACGGTTTGGTTGCAGCTGGTATTTATTATCCTCTGTACGCTCTGGTTACCGATTGGCGGAAAACTTGTTGGCCTAGCATAACGAATGGTTTTGAATTATTGGCAAAAATAACCTGTTTTTTATCATCGAATTTACTTTTCTAATTGTCCACATAGGAGTATAATAAACTTCAATGTAGTGCCAGAATCCAACCTGGAAAACCTTCAGACGACAGACAATGTCAGCTGAAGGTTTTTCGTGAATCAGGAACTGGTTATCCCAGCACAGCATGGAAACGTTATCTAGGAGGTTAGAAATGAAAAAAAGATTGCTGGCATTTTTGATTGTCTTTGCCATGGTGCTGTCTTTGACAGCTTGTTCAGATGATCTTGGCGGGGGCGTCAGCACCCATAAAAACAGTGGACTTGATACGTCACTTAAGCGGAGCACTGATATGTTGGTGAGTTCCGGTGGTGAGTTGGAAATTCAGCGACTGACCCGAACTGAAACAAAAAAAATGGGCGACTCCGAAACCTGGACGATCTTTGTTTACATGTGCGGTTCTGATCTGGAAAGTGATGGTGGTCTGGCCACCATGGATCTGCAGGAGATGATTGATGGATCACCGTCAGACAAGACCCGATTTGTGGTTCAGACTGGTGGTGCCAATGCCTGGGATAATGATCTGGTTGATGATGCCATGACCCAGCGCTTTGTGATTGAAAACCACAACATCACAGAGATTGAGGCTGTGGCAGGGGCCAATATGGGCAGTGCCAAAACCCTGGCCGAATTTTTGGACTGGGGGGTAGCCACCTATCCCGCCGAAAAAATGGGGTTGATTTTCTGGAATCACGGCGGTGGTAGCATTACTGGGGTGTGCTTTGACGAGCAAAATGAAAATGACAGTCTTTCCCTGCTTGAAATTGAGAATGCCTTGACTTCAGTTTATCCCAAGATGACAGATGCCTTTGAATTTATCGGCTTTGATGCCTGCCTGATGGGAACCCTGGAAACCGGGAACATACTGGCACCTCACGCCCGTTATATGATCGCCTCGGAAGAATTGGAACCCGGCTATGGTTGGGATTACAAGGCCATTGGCAGTTTTATCGGTAGCAATCCCGCAGCTGGCGGTGCCGAACTAGGCAAGGTTGTGGTGGACTCTTTTTATGAAGCCTGTGTGGCTATCGACAGTCACAATGAAGCGACATTATCCTGCATCGACCTTTCTAAAATCGATGAGCTGGTGTATGCCTTTAATGATGTCGCCCGGGAAATGTATCATGCCACCAATAAAACCGATGTTTTGTCTACTATGATCAAAGGGATCACATCAGCTCAGAACTTTGGCGGTAATAACAAGTCCGAAGGTTATACCAACATGGTCGATCTTGGTTCGGTGCTAAAAAAGGTCACTGGAAATGTGGCGGGTACCGATAAGGCGCTGGCCGCCCTTGCGGATTGTGTGGTCTATATGAAAAACGGCAGAGACAAGGCCGATGCCCATGGTTTGGCAATTTATTATCCCTTAGCTGTTCAGGGCTCCGAGGAATTGTCTATTTTCAAGGATATCTGTGTCAGTCCCTACTACATGTCCTTTGTTGATAAGATGGCCTATGGCAGCGATACCAACGGCGATTTTGGAGCTTACAGCGATGCCGACTGGTTTGGCGCAAACTCGCTTTACTGGAGCGGTAGCTACGGTGAAGCGGGCGGGTCTGCTTACTGGTCTGATCTGGATCAAGCAACTACCTCAGCCTATAATTTCAATGAAGATGAAACGGCGGTTTCATTTTCGTCACTCCCAGCCATTAATGCCAATGGCATGTATGGCTTTACAATTTCAGCCGATACCCTGGATTACGTCGATGCGGTTTACTGTGACGTGTTTATGGACGCTGGCGATGGCGAGACCCTGATTGAATTGGGACTCGATGATAACATCACCGCCGACTGGAATACCGGAAAATTCGAAGATAATTTTAATGGCTACTGGATTTCGTTGCCAGATGGCCAACCACTGGCCACCTATATTATTGAACAGGGCGATAACTATAACGTTTATACCTCTCCGGTAATGCTCAACGGGATAGACACGAATTTGCGCATAAAAATAGACTTTGCCGCTGATGGGAATTATACCATCACCATTATTGGAGCCTGGGATGGCATCGATGCGGTCACCGGCCAAGCTGCCAAAGAGATTAAAAAGCTTAAACAGGGTGATCTGATCACACCGATATATTATTCCTACAACATCAATAATGATGAAGAAGGGATTTACGAAGGCGAATCATACACCTTCAATAATGATCCGGTGATCTATGAAGAACCGCTGGCAGTCGGTGATTATTATTATTCATTCCAGATCGATGATATTTTTGGTAGTTCCCTTTATACCGACTTTGAAATCTTTACAGTCGATGCCAATGGGGAAATATATTTTAATTAGTAACCAGTGTTAATAGAATTAATGTTAATTTAATGCAGTTTATCAAGGATAGCCTGAGATCAAAAAAATTGATCCCAGGCTGTTCTTTTAGAAGCCGTTCTTATCGGGGAATCGACAAAAAATAAAAATTCTTTGTGGAGTTAAAGAAAAGACTTGTAAAAAATGATAAAATGAGGTACCTTAGTGTCAATAAGAGAATAATTAATGACTACAAGTGGGGGGACATTATTCTTATACTAAACAGGGTCATATTCTAAGAGAATGGAGAGAGTAGATGAAAATTGGTATTATTGTATTTTCCAAAACCAACAATACGTTTTCAGTCGCTGAAAGGCTGCGGGGTGCCCTAGCTGAAAAGGGCCTGGATGTTGAAATTGAGCGGATTATTCCGGAAAATGATGATCCCGGGGTTAAGCCGCCGATAGTGTTTACCAATAAGCCCGATGTAGCACCCTATGATATGGTGATCTTTGCCAGTCCAGTTTGGGCCTTTTCGTTGGCGGGGGTGATGAAAGAATATCTTGAACAGGTTTCATCCCTGCAAGGGAAAAAAGTCTTTAGTTTTGTGACTAAGCAGCTGGCATCTAAATTTACCGGCGGAATCAAGGCCAACCGGCAGATCAAGTCAGCGGTGGCAGCAAAAAATGGTATCGTCGAAAAGTCCTTTATTGTCAGCTGGAAGAATAAAAATAGAGAAGCCGAGATTAGCAGCTTGATCGCAGAAATCCTCAAAGCAGTTTAAGGGCAGTTTGGTTGGATTTAGTAAAGCAGAAAATGTAACTTGTAAAGAAAGAGCTCCTGGAGATTAATCTCCAGGAGCTCTTTTTTAAATAAAATAGCTTATCGGATTGGTCTTATATAAAGCGAAAACGATAAGCAACGAATGATCAGACCTGATCGGTTGTAATCAGGTTGCCTGATTTTCGCAGCTAAAGCGGGCGTAGCGCTGAATGACTTTTTCGGCAGTTTTAACCCCGTCCACCGCCGAAGACATAATCCCGCCGGCGTAACCGGCACCCTCGCCCATCGGGTAGAGTCCGGCAATATTGGCGAGATGGTCATCATTGCGGTTGATCCGAACGGGAGAAGAGCTGCGGGTTTCAACCCCAGTCATGACGCTGTCTGCCATCGCAAAACCGGCAATCTTTTGATCAAAATGAAGCAGCGCTTCCTTCATGGTAGCGACCACATAATCGGGCAGGCAGTCTTTTAACTGAGCCAGGCAAAGACCCGGGGTATAGGTGGGCTTGACCCGACCCCAGTGGCTACTCGGTCGGTCAGCTAGAAAATCGCCCACTAACTGAGCTGGCGCCTGGTAATTTCGGCCTCCCAGGGCAAAGGCCAGACCTTCCCAGTGTCGCTGAAAGGCCACCCCGGCCAGCGGATGACTGTCGCCGAAATCTTCGGGTTGAACCCCGACCAGTAGGGCGGCATTGGCATTTTCGCCATCCCGTCGGTGTTCGCTCATGCCGTTGGTGACGACGCCATTTGCTTCTGAGGCAGCGGCTACGACATAGCCGCCGGGACACATGCAGAAGGTATAGGCAGACCGTCCGTTGGGAGAATGATAGGAAAGTTTATAATCGGCGGCTCCTAACCCCGCACTGCCGGCGGCGGCTCCATATTGGGCACTGTTGATGAGAGGCTGGGGATGCTCAATTCGGACGCCAATGGAAAAGGCTTTCGGGGTCATCGTGACGCCTCGCTCGTGCAGAGTCATAAAGGTATCCCGGGCACTATGACCGATTCCCAGCAGGGCGACCTGGCAGGACAGGGTTTCCTGTTCATTAATGATCAATCCGGTGAGTTGGTCGTCCTCAATCAGAAAATCAGTGACCCGGGCGCGAAACCGCACCTCGCCACCACTTTTAATAATTTCCTGACGGAGGCTCTTGACCGTTTCCCGCAGCAGATCGGTGCCGATATGGGGTTTGCTGAGATAGAGGATTTCCTCAGGAGCACCAGCTTCAATAAACGCTTCCAGAATACTCCGGCAACGGGGATCATTGATCAGGGTGGTCAGTTTACCATCGGAAAAGGTTCCGGCACCACCTTCCCCGAATTGGACATTGCTCTCCGGATCCAACTGACCGGTTTGCCAGAAGGTATCAATTTTGGCGGCGCGGATATCGACTGCATCGCCCCGTTCAAGAATAATCGGAGCGTATCCATTTCTAGCCAATATCAGACCAGCAAAAAGACCAGCGGGACCCAAACCAATGATCACCGGTCGGTGCTCCAAGCTGATACTCCCTGGTGTCACTGCTTGATAAGATAAATCTGGACTGGCGGTAATGCCGAATTTACCACATTTTTTTAGACAGGCTGCCTCATTTTTAAGGCTGGCATCGACTGTATAGACATAGGTCAGGGCATTTTTTTTCCGGGCATCAATGGATTTTTTGAATATCTGAAAGGTGATTAAATCTTTGGAATTAATTTTAAGTTTCGACACAATCGCTTTTTCTAAGGCCTCTTTTTCAATAGTATTATTTTTGGCCTGCTGGATTTGTAGTTTTAAATTGGGAATTCGAATCATCCGATCCTCCTGTGGTGTTATTTTGATGGAAACCATTATAACATGGCTTTCGTCAAAATTATAAAAAAAATACTTAGCAGTGACAATACACTTAGAGAACAGCGAGATGGGCTTCTTGAGGGTTAGTGGTGCGTGGTAAAAGTTCAGTTAAAGGTCAAAAAAACGTTGAGAATCTCACAAAATAGTTGACAGGGAAGCAGAAAAGTGTTTAATTCAAAACATAGGAGTAAGTATTCACTCCGCTAGGAGGGGAAGCATGGAAAAATCTTTGATAAAAAGGCATGAAAGCATCATCGTCTCAACGATCCAAACCTTAAATGAGGTTGGTCTTCAAAATCTATCCACAAAACTGATTGCCAAGCAGGAAGGTGTTTCAGAAGGAACGCTATTTCGGCATTTTAAGACGAAAACCGAGATTATGTTGGCGGTAGTCGATCATTTTTCTCAGTATGACAATGCGATCATTGAAACCTGCAGTCAAAAGAACTTTTCACCATTGGAGGCAATACGTTATTTTTATAACGCCTATGCCGAATATTATCAGAACTACCCGGAAATAACAGCGGTGGTTCAAGCTTATGACAGTCTGATGTGTGATGTCGAACTGACCGAAAAAGTCAGTTCAATTATATATAAACGATCAGAGTTTATTATTAGAATGATTCAAGCAGCGATCGATCAGAAACATGTCCGCACAAATATTGATCCGACGATGCTTGAAAATATTCTCACCGGCGGCAGCAAGGAGATCTGTTTGAAATGGCGAATCGAAAAATATTCTTTTTCGATTAAAGAAAAGACTGCCGCAATGGTCGAATTAATTTTAAACAGTTGTATGAAAAATTGAGATAAGGAGGGACGCCATTGGCAGAGCAATATATGAATGACCCGATGCAGGAAGTATTCATTTTTGAAACATCCCAGCAATTGGAACAAATGGAACAGTCTGTGATAAAGACCGAGGCACTAGGCAGCTATCCCAGCGAAACGATTAATGAAATATTTCGAATCATGCATACCATCAAAAGCTCAGCGGCGATGATGCTGATTAATAACATGTCAATACTGGCTCATACCACCGAAGATATGTTTTACTTTATCCGGGAAGAAAAGCCTGCGGTTATCGATGTATCAACCCTATCAGACCTGGTGTTTGAGGGCATCGACTTTATGAAGCAGGAACTGGAAAAAATAAAAGCGGGAGCAGAAGCCGACGGTAATCCAGAAATTTTGACTGACAAGATTAAGGAACATCTCAAGCAGCTCAAAGCGAATAATAATCTGACCGATTCCCAGGTTATCAATAATGAACCGGTAAAAGAAAAATATTATATCAGCTCTAATAAGGCGGCAAAAATCAGTGAACCCAAAAGCTATCAGGCTGTTTTGCAATTTGATGAAGATTGCGGGATGGAAAACATCCGGGCTTTTACCGTATTACATAATCTACAGGAGATCACCGAAGCTTTTAGAAGCACCCCGGAGGACGTCATCAACGATCCAGACTGTGTCGAGACCATTAAACGCGATGGTTTTATTTTACAAATTAACACCCCGGAGCCCAAAGAGAAATTGGAAGCTTTCTTTCACAGCATGGCATTTATTGATCAGGTCGAAATTGTTGAGTTGGATAAGACCCGAGAAATACAAGAAGAAATCTGTGGTCTTCTTTCAGCGGATACCATTAGTGTTCCCCAATCCAAAGAGACCTTAACAGCATGTCTTACCAACAAAGAGGCAGTAGTAAATAATGGTAATCAAAGCCAGAGCATGATTTCGGTTAGTGTTGAAAAGCTCGATAAATTGATGAATCTAGTCGGTGAGATGGTTATTTCAGAAGCGATGGTTACCCAAAACCCCGATCTTAAGGGTTTGGTTCTTGATAATTTTAGTAAATCTGCCCGGCAGCTCAAAAAAATCACCAACGAACTTCAGGATATGGTGATGTCCATTCGGATGGTGCCCCTGGGACCGACTTTTTTTAAAATGAACCGGATTGTCCGTGATATCAGCAAAAAGCTTGGCAAAGAAATTAACCTTGAAATCTTCGGAGAAGAAACCGAGGTGGATAAGAATATCATTGAGCAGATCGGTGATCCGATGATGCATATCGTCAGGAATTCAGCCGATCATGGGATTGAAGCCGTTGAGACCCGGATCCGCCAGGGAAAACCCCGGGTTGGTACCATCACCCTGGAGGCTAAGAACGCCGGCGGTGAGGTGTTGATCATCATCCGCGATGACGGCAAGGGTTTAAGCCGCGACGGTATCTTACAAAAAGCCCTGGAAAATGGCCTGGTCGGCGATGAAGCCGCCAATATGACCGACACCGAAGTGTTCAACCTGATTTTTTTGCCTGGCTTTTCGACCAAGGAAGCGGTGACTGAGTTTTCCGGTCGGGGGGTTGGCATGGATGTGGTGGCCAAGAATATTGAAGCGGTCGGCGGCAACATTCTGGTCGAAAGTGTGGAAGGCCAAGGAACCACGATTACCCTGAAAATTCCGCTGACCCTGGCGATCATTGAAGGGATGAATATCCGGGTCGGTGAAAGCTGTTATACCCTGCCAATTATGTCGATCAAAGAATCTTTTATTCCCAAAGCTGAGGAGGTCTTCCGAGACACGGATCAGAATGAGATGATCATGATTCGGGGCAAGTGTTATCCGATTATGCGCCTTAAAGAACACTATAAGGTTAAAACTGGGGCAACTGCGATCGAGGACGGCATTTTGATTATGCTGGAGGGGGAAACCAAAACGACCTGCCTTTTTGCCGATGAATTATTGGGTGAGCAGCAGGTCGTGGTAAAAACCCTGCCGAGGTATATTCGGCGGATGAAAAAAATTCAGGGTCTGGCTGGTTGTACCCTGTTGGGGGATGGTAATATCAGTCTGATTCTTGATGTTAATGGGCTGATTCAGAAACGGCTCAAAAATTAACGAGGAGGCGAAACGATGGCAGAAGCGTTTGATGAATTTGATGAACTGGAGCTGGAAGAAGATGATGAGACCGAAGAGGGGAAATATTTAACCTTTAATCTGGACAATGAAACCTATGGTCTGGAAATCACTTACGTCACCGAAATAATCGGAATCCAGAAAATAACTGAGGTACCGGAGCTACCGGAATATGTCAAAGGGATTATGAGTCTCCGCGGACAGATTATTCCAGTGGTCGATGTGCGGCTACGGTTTAGCAAACCGGAACGGGAGTACGATGAGCGAACCTGTGTGATCGTGGTTGAGATTTCTGATATTATGGTGGGGTTGATCGTTGATGGTGTTGCCGAGGTAGTTGCCATTCCCGAAGAAGAAATTGTTCCTCATCCGGATTTGAACGAAACTGATGAGCAACAATTTGTCAGAGGAATCGGAAAAGTGGGAACAGCAGTTAAACTTATTCTGGATTGTCAGAAACTGCTTGAGGATGATGAAATGGAAAATCACAATCAGGAAGCCTGATTAAAAATAAAATAAAACCTTGATGGAGGAAACGCAAAATGGAATTTTTTAGAAACCTTAAAATAAAACAAAAGTTAATCACCTGTTTTATTTTGTTGGCAGCGGTCACCGGGATTGTGGGAGTGTTTGGCATCTATACCATGAATGACATCAATACCCAATCGGAAAATATGTATCATAACAATCTGGTTCCGTCTCAAAAGCTGGCCAGCATTCAAGCGGCAATGCAAGACATTCGAGCCAATCAGCTGCTAGCCGTTTACGAACGCAATCCCGGTACCCTGCAAACCCGTCTGGATGCCATTAATGCGGCGGTAGAAAGTGATAATGTTCTGCTAAAAGAGTATGAAGCCACCATCCAGGATGATGAAAACAAGGCTCTGTATAATACCCTGAGCGACAGCCTGGTCTCCTACCGGGATTTGCGTAATGCCAATCTAGAACAGGTCAAAGCCCAGAAATATGATGAAGCAATGGTGGGACTCGGTGCGGTAACCCAGGCGCGCCTAGCTGTTGACAAAGATCTACAAGCCCTGATTGATTATAATACCAAGCTTTCGGAAGAAATTTTAGCTGAGAATACCGCCGAATTTAGAAGCCGGAGCACGGCCATGATTATTCTCATTGTTGTCGGTATTGGATTGGCCGTGGGACTCGGATTGATGATCGCCAATATGATCAGCAAGCCCTTACGACGAATGGTTGATTCCGCTGAGGAAATCGCTAATGGAAATTTGGATGTGGCAGTAAAAGTCGACAGTCGCGATGAAGTCGGTGAGTTGGGATTAGCCTTTATCAAAATGACTGATCATATTAATGAAATTATGACCAATATTGACTCGGCTGCTGAACAGGTCGCCGCAGGCTCTAAACAGATTGCTGATTCCAGCATGGGCTTGTCTCAGGGTGCTACCGAGCAGGCCAGCTCGATTGAACAACTGACCGCCTCGATCGAAGAAATTTCTTCACAGACCCGCCTTAACGCCGATAATGCCAGCGAAGCCAATGAATTGGCCGAACTCACCAGAGAAAACGCCGTTCAGGGAAATAATGAAATGAAACGGATGCTGGAATCGATGGAAGAAATCAATGAATCCTCAGCTAATATTTCAAAAATCATCAAAGTTATTGATGAAATTGCCTTCCAGACAAATATACTAGCCTTAAATGCTGCCGTTGAAGCCGCCCGAGCTCGACAACACGGTAAGGGATTTGCAGTGGTTGCCGAAGAGGTCAGAAACCTGGCTGCGCGATCGGCCGACGCGGCCAAAGAAACCACCCGGATGATTGAAGGATCGATTAAAAAGGTCGACGATGGTACAAAAATAGCCACCACCACCGCGGCGGCACTCAATAAGATTGTTGACGATGTAGCAAAGGTTTCAGGCATTGTCGGGAACATTGCTTCAGCTTCGAACGAACAGGCGATTGGTATTTCCCAGATCAACCAGGGCATTATGCAGGTGTCCGAAGTCGTTCAAATGAACTCTGCAACCTCAGAAGAAAGCGCCGCCGCCAGCGAAGAGCTATCCAGTCAGGCCGTATTATTAAGAGAACAGGCAGCCCGGTTTACTTTAAAAAAAACTAGCCGCTATGCTTACCGGGAAGTTGATGAGCCAATAAATGCCAGTCGCACCAACCGCAGCGAGCCAGCTAACAATCCGGTCTCAAAACCAACTAGAATCGCCTTGACCGATAATGAATTTGGAAAATACTGAGCTTAAAACCTGGAATCGGTATAAAAAATAATTTATTAGGTTATCTAATCAGTAAAGCCCAAACGTCAGTAGAGCCGGAAAATCAAACCGTTGTCCCGCTAATCAGATTACTGGTGGGGGATGACGGTTTTTGAGGGGCAGAAAGGATCAGAAAAATTGCCAAAGAAAAATCAGATCAGCGTTCTCATTGTTGATGGCAACGCGTCCTTTCGGGAAATGTCAGCCCGTAGACTGTCAGCTGATCCGCAGATTGATGTGGTCGCTACCGCAAGTGACGCCTTTGAGGCCCGGGATAAAATTCTCAGACATGATGTCGATCTGATTGTCTGCGAGGCAGAAATGCCAAAAATGAATGGTCTTGAATTTATTAAGCGGCTGCTGCCCCAATATCCCCTGCCAGTGGTGATTATCAGCACCAATCCCCAGAACGGCGCTGAAGCCAGAAGCGTCGGAGCTCAGGACTTTGTCGAAAAACCAAATCCCCGATCATCAAAAACCAGTGCCGATTTTTTTCTTGAGCTGGCCATGAAGATCCGCTTGGTAGCCAAAACGAGCCTTCCTGGGGGTAAATTAGCTGAACCAGAAGCTTGCAATAATCATAGCCGGCAATTATCTGGCAATGGGCGGTCTTCAGACCGGCTCATTGCCATTGGTGCGTCTACCGGCGGAACCGAAGCGATTTATCAGATTTTGAAAAATTTACGATCGGATTGCCCGGGTATTCTGATTGTTCAGCATATTCCACCGGTATTTTCAAAAATGTTTGCTGAAAGACTGGACACCCAAACATCTTTACGCTGCAAAGAAGCTCAAACTGGGGATTATTTGGAAGCAGGAAGGGTATATATTGCTCCAGGAGATCGGCATATGCGAATTAAACGGATTGGCCAAAAATATCGTATCGAAGTATTTGCCGGGGAAAAGGTTAATGGGCACTGCCCTTCAGTCGATACGCTTTTTGATTCGGTAGCCCGGGAAGCCAGCCATCGGGCAATTGGTGTGTTACTGACGGGAATGGGTAATGATGGCGCCAGAGGACTCCTGAATATCCGCCGCAACGGCGGTTACACGATTGGTCAGGATGAAGCATCCTCGGTGGTTTATGGGATGAACAAGGTGGCCTATAATATGGGCGCCGTTTCGGTTCAGTCGGCTCTGGAAAACATTCATCATTGCATTCTGAATGCATTAAAGGAATAGGTGAAACGATGACAAAAATTATCGGAATCGGCGAAATGGCCATTTCCAACCAGTCAAGCGATAAGATTAAGACCTTTGCGCTGGGCTCATGCCTGGGGATCACAGCCTACTCACCGATTCGAAAAGTTGGCGGGATTATCCATATTGCGCTACCCCGACCGGCTCGGATGGAGGATGCCATCGAACGCTATTGTTATTATGCCAGCACCGGACTGCCGTATTTTATTCAGCAGTTTTCCAGTGAATACGGGTGTTTAAAAAGTGAATTGGTGATCCGGATTTTTGGTGGAGCCGAATCGATGCGCAAAAACGATACCTTTAACGTCGGCCAACATAACCTGCAAATTACAAAAAAAATTCTCGAAGAAATGAATTTAGGTATTCAATATGCAGAAACTGGCGCCAGAGTCAGCCGTACCATTGAGCTGGAGGTTGGCAGTGGCGATATCAACATCTGGCATCAAAAGATGATTATCTAAAGGCGGCGGAATCCCGGTAGTATTGAATTAACGAGCACATTCAAAAAGAGAGCAACAACATGCTAAAGGAGAAGGGATTGAATACTGAAGAGAATTGCATCAAAGCGTTTGATGCCATATCAGTTGGTGTGGTGATGATAGATGAAAATGCAAAGGTCACCAAAGTCAATCGTCCATTGCTGAACTATTTCAACCGAAAAAGGACAGACTTTATTGGAAAGCAATTTGGCGATGCGGTCCAATGCAAGAGCAGCCGTTTAAATAAACTAGGTTGCGGTTTTGACCCAAGCTGTGAGTTCTGCGAACTGAGAAATGCGGTTATTAAGATTCTGGAATGCGAAGATGAACCGATTAAAATTGAATTCAAGAAAAGCATTTTTGTCGATGATGAGGAAAATGATTATTGGTTTCGGGTTAGCATTGTCCCGTTGATTCGAGAAGATAAAAGAAATGCAATGGTGACCTTTGTCGATATTACCGAGCGAAAAAACAGAGAGCTGTCACTGGAACAGTCCCGGGATTATTATTACCGGATGTTTGAAAACTTTCCCACCCTGATCTGGAAAACGGATCTGGAAGGAAATGTGGTTTACTTTAACCGCAGCTGGTCGCTGTTTACCGGCAAGCAAAATGAAGACTATCTGGGAATCAAGTGGCTTGATCTGATTCATCCGGAGGATCGAAAAATATATCAAAAAATGAAGAACCAGGCCTTCCGCAGCAAAAGACCCTTCAGTATCCAATATCGCATTCGACATGCTAGCGGCAAGTACCGATGGATTGAGGGTATCTACAGTCCGTCTTTTGAAGAAGATGGTAGTTATGGTGGTTATATCGGCATTGGTATTGACATTACTGATCGGAAAAACCTCGAAGAAGGCTTGATTCGCTATAAGATGCTGGCCGAAAAGGTTCGTGATACCATTCTTTTTGTTGAAAGCAACGGGAAAATAATTGATGCCAACAATGCCGCCGTGGAGCTGTACGGTTATAAACGGGGAGAACTACTTAAACTTTCAGTCTTTGATTTAATCGAAGGCGGAAAGTCGATCGCAATTGAAGAAATGGAACATGGCGATAAGGAAGGCGTATTTTTTGAAACCCTTCATAAGCGCAAAGATGGTAGACAGTTTCCGGTTGAGGTCAGCGCCAAAGCGGTAAAAATGAGTGAAAAACGGTTAATTATCTGTATTATCCGGGACATCTCTGAACGAAAAAACTCTGAAAATGCCTTGATTGACAGTGAAGAAAAATTTCGTCAGGTATTTCATAATTCAGCCGATGCGATTTTTGTTCAGGAAACAAAAATCGATGGTTGCCATGGCCGACTCATAGAAGTCAATCAGACGGCCGGGGATATGTTTCACTACACTTATGAAGAGTTTTTCGGGTTTGAAGATCCGGTTTTTAAATTACTTGACACATCTGAGGTCGGCAAAAAATATTGTCATGAGTTGCTGGAAAAAGATCAGATTGCCATCAAAACCCTGGCCAAACGAAAGGATGGGTCAACCTTACCGGTCGAGGTATTGTGCAGTCACTGCTATTTAAACGAAAAAAAAGTAGCTATTACCATTGTCAGAGATATCAGTGAGCGACTCGCGGTGGAACAGGCCTTAAAATTGGCTAAAGAAGAAGCGGAAACTGCTAATCAGGCTAAAAGTGAGTTTCTGGCCAATATGAGCCATGAAATCAGAACCCCCTTAAATGGTATTGTCGGGATGGTTAATCTCATGCGTCTATCCAATTTGAATCAGGAGCAGCAGGAGAATATCAAAATTATCAAGACCTGCGTCAATGCGTTGCTAAACGTGATTAATGACATCCTTGATTTTTCAAAAATGGAAGCCGGAAAATTGGAGATTAAAAAGAAAAACTGTGATATTAAAGCCCTGGTGGAACACACCATCAAAGCCCAGTCGCCAGTGGCAGCTGGCAAGGGGATCGAACTCAACTACGCTTTTTCAGCTGCGGTGCCCCAATATGTGATGGCGGATTTCCATCGGATTCAGCAGATCCTCAACAACCTGATCAGTAACGCTATTAAATTTACAGATGTCGGCGAGGTTTGGATTAAGGTTAGGAGCCTAGCTATAACAGATAATCAGGTTGACCTGCTTTTTGTGGTGGAAGACACCGGCATTGGTATTGCCGAGGAAAACCGCCAGCGGATTTTTGAAAGTTTTAGTCAGGTCGACGGTTCTTACACCCGGAGAGTGGGAGGAACTGGTCTGGGACTTGCTATAACTAAGCAATTGGTGGAACTTATGGGTGGGCAAATTTGGGTAGAAAGCAGGGAAGGGGTCGGTAGTCGGTTCTATTTCCAGCTCAGCTTTGAACCAAGTGGCGCAAAAGAGCTGCAAGCAGAGAAGCAGCCGGACTATTTTAAGATCAATCAGCAATATAAAATCCTTCTGACTGAAGACGACAAGGTCAATCAACTGGTTATTGACCGGATGCTTAACGAATGCGGTTATCGGGTGGACATTGCCACTAACGGCTATGAGGCAGTGGCAATGGTTAAGCAAAATAGCTATGACATTATTCTGATGGATATCCAGATGCCCGAAATGGATGGCATTGAAGCCACGAAACTGATCCGCGAAATCAATCAGGATACCCCGGTTTTAGCTATTACTGCCCACGCGCTTCATGGTGATCGGGAAAAGTTTTTATCGCAGGGAATGGATGGCTATATCTCCAAACCGATTAAGGTGGAGAAACTAGTGGAGGAAATTGAAAAATGCATCAACCGGAAGCTAGAAGCATTGCAAACTGGAGATTTCAAAATGCATATCGACGCTAATGGGGAAATCGTGATTAAGGAAAAGAATCCTTCCGATTGTCTGAGTGAAAAGGTATATGATGCGGAAAAGGAAGATCAACTATCCGCGCTGATCAAGGAATTAAACGATCAGGTGGCAGCAAAAAAACTAAAAGACCTCGAAAAGTTGGCCAATCAGATCAAAAAACTTTCCATTGCTCTGGACATTGAAGATTTAAAGGTAGTTGCCTTCAAAATTGAATTGGATGTCAGACGGGGAAATTTTCAGGCCGCAACCAAGAAGGTCAATCAGATTAATCATGTTTATGCGGTGTACAAAAAAACGGTATAATAAATATTTCGTAAGAAAAGGTCATAAAAAGAGAAAGCAAATGAAGGGTAGGAATGAAAATGAAAATACTAATTGTAGAAGATGACATGGTAAGTCGACGTTTTTTGGGGAAATTTTTAGCCCAATATGGTGAATGTGATATCGTGGTGGATGGGATGGAGGCTCTGGATGCTTATCTCATCGCCATTAAAGAAGAAGACCCCTATGAC
>Ga0194136_1000819_pt1 | contig 15588 bp, 13 predicted proteins | sample TARM_MetaG_T3A_1_FD_134023 | JGI IMG/M metagenome (GOLD analysis project Ga0194136, IMG submission 134023) | Freshwater microbial communities from Pennsylvania, USA, analyzing microbe dynamics in response to fracking - TARM_MetaG_T3A_14 (version 2) | ecosystem: Environmental > Aquatic >...
CATCTCCAAGTAATTTGGAGCTGTAACCCTGTTAGATGAAAGGCGGCTGTGAAGCCGCCTTTTTCTTTGGAGGAGATCTGTTATGTCATCGCTGCTCAATCTTGAAACGGTACGCCAACTTACAGAAACCACGCGCTTGGCACGTAATAGTGCTGGAATCGAATTTTTGGTGGTAAATCGACCACAATCCGAAGCCATCATCAGTTTATTTGGAGCCCATCTACTCCACTTTGCCCCCCGAAATAGCACTCCTTGGTTCTGGCTAAGCTCCGAAGCTATCCTGGATGGAAGTCGCGGGATCCGGGGTGGCGTCCCTATTTGCTGGCCCTGGTTCGGTCCTTCGCCAGAACGTGTTGGATTGGGCAAACCCCAGCATGGTTTTGCGCGAACATCCCTCTGGCAACTTGATGGTATTAGTGACTCACCTGACAGCACCTTGTTGCACCTGTCACTGCAAGATTCGGAAGCAACGCGAGCGATTTGGCCTCATTCCTTTACGCTGGAATATGATCTGCTGATTGGTGATGATCTGACGCTCATGCTCACCAGCCGCAATGAAGGGGATACACCCTTGTTGTATAGCGGTGCCTTGCACAGCTACTTCACAATTGCAGCGCCTGAAAAGGTCCAGATCCATGGATTAGGCGCTAGCTATGTGGATAAGCTGGATAGCAGTCGAGAAAAAGAAGCCGGTATATTCAGCCTGGATAGGGCCATCGATCGCGTTTATACCCAACCCGGCCCATCCACAGAGCTGCAAACCGGGAGCCATCGGCTGGTACTGGATCATGGGAATGCGGACTCCATCGTGGTCTGGACGCCCTGGGTCGAAGGTTCGGCCGCGATGAATGATGTGAATAATGACGCCTGGACTCAGATGGTCTGCGTGGAAACCGCCATCACCGCGCCGAGTGGCATCGCAGTACCACCGGACGACGAGCACTCATTGTTTGTAAAAATTAGCTCGCGATAAGCATTGCAACTGCTGAGCTCAAACAGAGTGAAGGGCCGGAAGGCCCTTCATATTACTAAATATTATTCTGCACTTTATGCTGTAACTCAGCGGCAAATGCCAACATACGATCCAGTGGCACCAGAGCTTTCTGGCGTATGGCTTCATCCACTAAAATTTCATGTTCACCCGCAGACTCCTGCAATGCAGCATGAATGGCGACCAAGCCATTCATCGCCATCCACGGACAATGGGCACAACTGCGACAAGTGGCACCATCCCCTCCGGTCGGAGCCTCCAGCATCACCTTATCAGGACACGCTTGTTGCATCTTGTAGAAAATACCGCGGTCAGTCGCCACTATTAACGTCTGCTGTGGAAGTTGCTGGGCGGCTTTAATTAGCTGACTTGTCGAACCCACCGCATCCGCGATCGCAATCACAGCTTCCGGTGACTCGGGATGCACCAATACCGCAGCATCGGGGTGTTGCAGCTTGAGCTGCAATAGTGCCTTGGCCTTGAATTCATCATGCACGATACAGGCAGCTTGCCAACGCAGCATATCTGCGCCCGTTTTCTTGGCAATATAGGCCCCTAGATGACGATCAGGAGCCCAAATAATTTTTTTACCTTGGGCATCCAGATGCTCAATTAACTCAACCGCAATACTGGAGGTGACAATCCAGTCCGCTCGCGCCTTGACTGCAACCGATGTGTTGGCATAGACCACGACAGTATGGTCAGGATGAGCATCACAAAAAGCACTGAACTCATCGGCAGGACACCCGAGGTCTAACGAACACTCGGCCTTCAACGTTGGCATTAAGACCTGCTTCTCCGGACTGAGGATCTTGGCCGTTTCTCCCATGAAACGAACGCCGGCAACAATCAATGTCTGCGCCGAATGCTGTTTGCCAAAACGCGCCATTTCGAGCGAATCACCAACAAAACCGCCCGTCTCCTCGGCAAGAGCCTGGATCTCGGGATCCGTATAATAGTGAGCAATTAGAACCGCATTCCGCTGCTTTAACAGAGCGCGGATCTTGGTTTTATAGTCCTGCTGCTGCTCTGGCGATAAGGGGATAGGCTTGGGAGGAAACGGATAATCCAAAGCAACGACATCAACCATACTGTTCATCAAGTCACACCTAAAGCTCAGAAAGTTGATTGATTATACCGCCAAGTGCACTAGATCCCAATCTTTGCGGCCGCACCCACGATTACCGCTCCCCGCGCCCATTAATGACTATCCTATAACTGTGTCCTCTGCGAGATGCGCATCATGAATGAAATGTCGCTGCGAAATAAGTTACTCCTGTTTGTTACCGCTATTTTGTTATCCAGCAGTATCATTACCACCTATTTCCTCTGGTCAGCGCTAGAAAATGCGAATGCCGCCATAGTCACCAAGTCGAAAAGTGCTTTGGAAAATGAGGTCCGACATAGCTTGGCACGACAAACCGGCTTGTATGGTGAGCGGATTGCCACATTCATTAACCAAGCCTATCGCATCCCCGCAGTAATAAGCGGCACCATCGAACAGGCCTATAAAAAACCAAGCACGGCGCCATCGCGGGAACAATTGCAGGAGATTTTGCGTGGCATAATCGGCAAAGACACACAGATAAGCTCAATTTACGCCCAATTTGAAGGTGGTGGATATCTGGATAGCGATGCGGAATGGAGCAAAGGTGCTCAGCATTCGGTGGTCGATAAAGGGAGCTTGGAGATTTATTTTGTACGTAATGTAGATGGTTCGATCAGTCAGCAACCGATTGATCTGGCGACTAGTAATGCCAAATATGATGAAACTCTGAATGAATTTGGCATTCGCAATGGGGAATGGTACCTGTGTGCAAAAAACAAATTACAACCATGCCTGATGGAGCCTTACCTCTACGAGATATCCCCAGGCCATAGCGAATTAATGACCAGTCTAACCTTCCCCGTACTGCGTGACGGCAAATTCACCGGTGTTGTTGGTGTCGATCTAAACTTACCATTATTCCAGAAACAGGCCGAGGAGTTATCCAAAACGCTTTACGCCGGAACCGCATCGGTACTACTGCTCAGTAGTAAGAAACTCATCGTCAGCAGCAGTCAGCACAAGGATAAATTGGGCAGACCGCTGGATGAATTAGACGGAGATGAAGCAGAAAACTGGAATCGTCTACTAACAAGTGATACGCCGACACTGGTTAACAACCACTTTATCTGGGCTCGCTATCCAATCGAAATTTCCATGGCAGGCCAGACATGGACCTTGCTGCTATCGGTTCCCCAAGAGCAAGCGACCGCTCAAGCCAACCTGATAGCCAGGGAGCTGCACGAATTGATGAAAGATGTAGAGGTGAAACAAATCATCATTGGCATGGTGATCACTTTGGTTGCCATCATACTGCTGGTGATATTGCTCAGTTCAATCGCTAAACCTCTACGCCTTATTACGACTCATGTTGCGGACTTGACCTCTGCAGAGGGCGATTTGACACAAAAAATAGGCGTGAAGAGCCATGCAGAACTGATTACTCTCGCCCGTCATCTCAATCTTTTTATATCCAAGCTCCGCGATATCATTGTCGAACTGAAAAAGGTGGGTCATGAAGTGAGTGCCGAGTCCGTTCGTGTAGGTACCATCGCCGATGAGATCCACGACAGTGTCTCGTTGCAACACCGCGAAATTGATAGCGTGGTGACAGCAATGCACGAGATGAGTACAACCGCATCGGATGTTGCTCGTTATGCCGCAGAGGCCGCCACTGAAGCGGAACATGCAACCAAACAAACCGAACACGCACAGCAGACACTCTCCCGAACCAAGCAGGAAATTGAATTACTGGCTGCCGAGATGGGCACGGCGAATAAGGCAATCAGCCAGGTAGCTACCAGCAGCGCCAATATCAGCGGCATTTTGGATGTGATACGTGCCATATCAGAACAAACCAATTTGCTAGCCTTGAATGCGGCCATAGAAGCGGCTCGAGCAGGAGACATGGGGCGTGGATTTGCCGTCGTAGCCGACGAGGTAAGGGCCTTGGCGTCGAAGACCAGAGTGTCGACCGATGAAATCGGTACTCTCATCAGTAACTTGCAAAATGAAGTCGCGAATACGCTGGGGATCATCAATTCAGGGGTGGATCGAGCACACACTACCGTACGTAGCTCAGACGAGGCGTATACCAGCTTATTGCACGTCGTGCAGCAGATCCAGGCTATGTATGACCACATTACCCAGGTAGCAACGGCAGCCGAGGAGCAAAGCTCTGTCAGTGAAGAGATCAATATGAATTTGACTCGAATTGGTGATGCCGCAGGGATGCTCACCCAACAAGCAGACCGAGCCAACCAGGGTAGTTCGAGCTTGAAACAACAAGTTCATCATCTGGAAGATCAACTTGGCAAGCTCCGCACTTAACTGAATAAACTGCGCATAAAAAAATCCCGCCTTAAGGCGGGATTTTAAATTTGGTGGGTCGTGCGGGATTCGAACCTGCGACCAATTGATTAAAAGTCAACTGCTCTACCGACTGAGCTAACGACCCATCTTAAAACTTGGTGGTCGCTACTGGGATCGAACCAGTGACCCCCTCCTTGTAAGGGAGGTGCTCTCCCAGCTGAGCTAAGCGACCTGGGACTAACTAGTGGGTTGTGGAATACATCAGACCTCGAAGTTATTCCCAACAACACCGTTTTTTTACAACACTACTAAATTGGTGGGTTGTGAAGGGCTCGAACCTTCGACCAATTGATTAAGAGTCAACTGCTCTACCAACTGAGCTAACAACCCATTTTAAACTTGGTGGTCGCTATTGGGATCGAACCAATGACCCCCTCCTTGTAAGGGAGGTGCTCTCCCAGCTGAGCTAAGCGACCTGGGACTAACTAGTGGATTGTGGAAATGGTTCGAACCTCGAACCCATTCTCAACAACACCGCGTTTTTGACAACGCTACATAACTGGTGGGTTGTGAAGGGCTCGAACCTTCGACCAATTGATTAAGAGTCAACTGCTCTACCAACTGAGCTAACAACCCATTTTAAAACTTGGTGGTCGCTATTGGGATCGAACCAATGACCCCCTCCTTGTAAGGGAGGTGCTCTCCCAGCTGAGCTAAGCGACCTGGGAATATCTGGTGGGTCGTGCGGGATTCGAACCTGCGACCAATTGATTAAAAGTCAACTGCTCTACCGACTGAGCTAACGACCCACTCTTTTTGTTATCGCCGGTAGCTATGCTTCCGGTCGCCAACGGCGGCCTATATTACGGATTTAGATGACTGACGCAACAGAAAATTTCAGATTTTCGTCCGTTTGGTCAGCCTTCATCCAATGGCTGAATATTTCACACTATTCAGCCTGCAGGCTACTTGGCATTAAGTGCCTTTTGCGCCAACTGGGCAGAAGGCGTGTCCGGATATTGCTTAACGACCAATTGGAAGAATTTATTGGCTTTCTCTTTGTCACCTTCACTCAAGGTAATCATCCCGAGCTTCAAGATAGCGTCGGCTCGTTTGGGAGAATCCTTAAACTTCTGTGCAACAATCAGGAAGTTCGCCTTGGCATTATCCTTATCACCTTGGTTGTACAACAACTGTCCCAGCCAGTAATGAGCATTCGGCACGTAACCAGACTGCGGATACTTCTGGATGAATCCCTCAAAGGCAGGCACCGCTTTGGCGAAGTTTTTATCCTTCATCACCAAGCTGACAGCCGCATCATAGGCTTGGGTCTCTTCCGCGCTCGCCGCCTTAGCAGCCGGAGTCGTTTGACCGACAATCGGTGTACCCGCCGCCTGTGCGCCATCAGAACTGGCTCCAGCACTTGCCGCCGCCGTAGCACCAGCAGCCACTCCGGCCGGGTTTGGACTGGCTTTGAGCTTATCAAGCTCCTGATACAACCCCTTCTGTCGCTCAGTCGCTTGTTGCAGTTTGTAATTGGCCTCTTCCAGACTGCCGCGTAGCTGACGCACCTCATCGCTTAGTGCATCGATCTGCTGTTGCATCTCCACTTGAACGAGATTGCGGGAATTATCCAATCGTTCCAGCTTCGCCAACCGCTCCTCTACCGACAACTCATCGGCATGCAGCAAGGTTGGGAAACCAACGGAAATAAGAGCGGCCATCAAAATGGCCGCTTTCATCGATACGGTATTCATCAACCGTTAGACCTTAGTAAACCAGAACAGCGCGACGGTTCTTGGAGAAAGCGTCTTCTGAATGGCTGGCATCAGCAGGCTTTTCTTCACCGTAGCTCACAACTGACAATTGGGTCGCATCAACACCCAGATTTTGCAAGTATTTGGCAACCGCTTTGGCACGACGTTCACCCAGGGCAATGTTGTACTCTGGGGTACCGCGTTCATCAGTGTGGCCTTCTACCAATACCTTGATGGTGTTGTGCTCACGCAGGAAGTTGGCATGGGCCTGCAACAGCTCGGTGTATTGGCCATCGATAGCATCTTGGTCAAAACCAAAATAGATGGTGTTGTCTTGGCGCAAAGCTTCGTACTTCTGACGCATTTGCTCATCGGCAGACAGACCTTGATCGCCACCATTCAGAGTTTCAACGCCTTGCTCTTGAACGCCGGCACCTGAATCTTCGGTGCTGCTGCAAGCAGCCAGAGTGAACATAGGCAGAGCGATCATGAGGCTTTTCAGCAGATTATTGATTTGCATCTTTTTTCCTTGAATATTTTAATTTGAGGGTTAGTTCAGGAATGGTGACCAGGCAGGTGCTCGCACCTCACCCGTGGTCGAAGGAAGGTTTGCCTTGAATCTGCCGTCGGCAGAAACTAGCGCAAGACCTTGTTTTCCTTGATAAACGGTGCTGTAAATAATCATGCTACCGTTTGGTGCGACACTCGGAGACTTATCAGAAGAAGCCTGTGACAATACATACACGGCTCCTGATTCCAGGTCTTGCCGAGCAATGCGATATTGCCCTTGAACCCGACTGACCATCACTAATGATTTACCATCCGGACTCATAGATGCAGCCAGGTTCATGTCACCTTCCCAAGTCACACGCTGTGTAGCGCCCGTGGCCAAATCTACTCTATAAATTTGCGGTTTTCCACCTCTCTCCGAGGTAAATACCAAGCCCCGACCATCGGGAGTCCACGAGGGTTCAGTGTCAATAGAACGTTCGGATGTTACTCGTGTCAGCTGGCGTGAACCGACATCCAGAATATAAACATCTGGCTGGCCATCCTTAGACAGAACCAGGGCCAGTTTACGACCGTCCGGGGACCATTCCGGAGCCCCATTGATACCGGGATAGGATGCAACGAGGGAGCGGGACTGGCTATAGAGATCCTGGATATAGATGGAGGCACGACGCTTTTCGAAGCTGACATAAGCCAGCTTACGGCCATCGGGCGACCAGGAAGGAGACATCAAGGGTTCACGGGAACGCAGTAATACCCGCTCATTGTAGCCATCATAGTCGGCCATCATCAGCTGATATGGATACTGAGCACCATGGTTAAAGGAGATATAACTAATCCGAGTCAAAAATGCGCCACGCTCACCAGTCAGGCGTTCATAGACGATATCCGATATCCGGTGGGCATATTGTCGTAATTGTTTACCAGGAACTGTGGCGACGCGACTATCCAGCACGGCATCAGCACCACCATTCTTGCCCTTGAGCACATCCACCAACTCAAAGGTTACTTTGTACTGGTTCGCACCGGCAGGCTCAATATGTCCGACCACCATGGCTTCAATCCCCATATTGGCCCAGACCGGATAGGTGATCTCTGCAGCTGTCGTGGGAGACTGAGGCATCTGAGTTCGGGCCAGAGGAGCGAACTTGCCACTGCGCATCAAATCAGAACTGATGACATTGGCGACATCTTCAGGCAACTGGGTACCCCCAGCCCATTTGAATTGCGGTATGGCAACAGGACGACCACTATCGACCCCGCCCGTGACCAGGATCTGCAGTTCAGCAAACGCATTTTGGCTGGTCAGCAACCAGACCATCAGAAGACCTACGATTCTTTTCATCTTTACCTAATTCCAGGTTGCAATGTCAGTAACATATTCTTGTACTGTTCGTACTTATCTTTGGGGGGCGCCGGCAAGCGCTTCATTCGACTTATTGTCGCTCTCGCAGCATTACAGACAGCTTCATCCCCCGAGCCCTGTCCCAAAGCGATTACCTTTCCGTCAGCGGCAAGTTTGACACTGAGATCCACACATTGCCGACCATGCAGACGCTTATCGCCTTGCCAGTGCTGCTGGATGGTTCGCACGACCTGTACCTCATAATCTTCCACCGGCTTTGCCGCCCAAGAAACTATGGGGATCAAGGTCAGGACGATACTACCCAAAACCCGATTTATATTGTTCATGTTGAAATCCATGCTCATCACGCCTAGTGAACAAGTTGTACAACGAACAACCAATGAAACGCGAGGCTGTTACCCCGCATTCCTGAACCCTGTCGCAACTTGGTACTACTGCGCGCCAGGTTTAAGGTTCAACGCCAACACCTTGTACTCATCGTATTTATCCTTCGGCGGCGCAGGGAACTTGCCAATCCTGTTCACTGCCGCGATACCAGCTGAGCAAATAGCCTGGTTGCCATCACAAGAACCTATGGATAACACCAATCCGTCGGGCGCGATATTCACGCGCAAAATGGCTTCTTTGCCAAACATGGTGTTATCGATCAACATATTCCGTTGCACCATCTCGCTGATGAGCCCGGCATACGCATCACCATCACCACCCATTCCTGGGCCAGCCTTGTTGCCTGGGGCACCAGGAGTATCGCTCTCGAGATCGCTGAATAGATCCTCTTCGAGCTTTTTGGCATCCTGCTGATTTTTCTTTCGAGCCTGCTCCGCTTGCTTCTTCTCTAGCGCTTTTTTCTTCGCGTCTTCAGCTTTCTTACGCTCGAGCTCCTGCTTTTTCTTCTCAGCTTCTTTTTTCTTCAGTTCCGCCTGTTTTTTCAGCTCTTCATCTTTTTTCTGCTGTTCTGCTTTCTTCAGCTCAGCCTCTTTCTTTTTCAGTTCATCTTCTTTTTTCTTGAGCTCTTCGGCCTTTTTGTCCTCGGCGGCTTTCTTTTGCTCTTCCAGCTTCTTCTTGCGTTCTTCCTCAAGTTTTTGCTGTTCCAGCTCTTTTTTCTTCAGCTCATCTTTCTTCTTTTTCTCAAGCGCAATTTTCTTTTCAGCCTCAAGACGTTGACGCTCCACTTCCTTCTTACGCTCTGTTTCTTTCTTGGTCTTGAGCTGCTCTTGTTCCTTCCGCAAGCGAATCGTCTCAGCTTCCTTCTGCTGACGGACGGCTTCGACTTCTTTCTTTTGTTCCTGAATTCGCTCTTTCTCTTCTTCCAGCTTTTGCAGCTTCTGCTGTTTAGCAAATTCCGCATGTTGCTTGAATTGCAATTGATCGATCACGACCGCATGGACCACGCCACCGCCGCCACCGCCTCCCGGACGCTTGGGCTTATCAAGATTCCATTTGAGGACAAAGGCTAGAATGAGTAAAGCGTGCAACAATAGTGACACCACCACCGGGCCGGTCATACTACGTTTCACCGTCGATTACTCCGATTATTTCTTATTGCCGACAGGTTCGGTCATCAATCCCACGCTCGGGACACCCGCTTCCTTCAGCGCGGCCATCAGTTGTACGACCGCATCATAGGGTACCTTGGCGTCGCCCTGAACCACGACAGGAGACTCAGGGTTCATCCGCAAATATTGCGCCACTTGCCCGGCCAGATCGACCAAGTCCAACGTCTCTCGGTGGGAGTCACCAATATCGAGAAAATAGCGCCCCGTGGCATCCACGGATGCCACGACCGGTACCTTTTGATCCTCGGACATCGGTTGGGAATCAGCCTGCGGAAGATCAACCGTAACCCCTTGCATAATGACAGGAGCGGTGGCCATAAAAATAATCAGCAACACCAGCATGACATCGATGTAGGGAACGACGTTGATCTCAGCAACCGCACGTTTTTTGCTGCGGGGATGAACTTGCATCATTGATCACCCTTGTTAACCAACTGACGGTTCAGGATGGTAGAAAACTCATCCATAAAGTTGATATAGGCGTTTTCCAACTTGCCCGCTTTGGTGCTGAAACGGTTGAAAGCAACAACAGCTGGAATAGCGGCAAACAGACCCATGGCGGTAGCAATCAGGGCTTCAGCAATAGGTGGCGCCACCATCGCCAAGCTGGCGTTTTTCACCGCAGCCAATGCGATGAAGGCATGCATGATCCCCCACACAGTTCCAAACAGACCGATATACGGGCTGATAGAACCCACGGTAGCCAGCAAGGGCAAGCTGGTTTCCAGATCATCGACTTCTCGGGATAAAGAGACTCGCATCGCCCGGTAGGTACCATCCATCACCATTTCCTGACTCCGCGGGCCGCCGTTATGCAAGCGAGCAAACTCCTTGAAACCAGCAAAAAAGATCTGCTCCATCCCGGTCAACTCATCGCGACGTGCAGAGCACTCCTGATATAGACGGTTCAGATCGATGCCGGACCAGAACCGCTCTTCAAACTGCTCAGAGCAAAGTTTGGCGGCACGCAATAGCCGGGTGCGTTGGTAGATCACAGCCCAGGATGCTACTGACATGGCCAGCAGGATCAGCATGACGATCTGAACCAGCGGGCTGGCTTCGAGGATCAGGTTAGTAAACGATAGTTGCGACGGTTGCACAGGTAAAAGCTCCCTTGATTACGTCAGGAAATGCGGTTGGTTTCATAACATCCAGGTTGACACAGGCAATGGTCACCCGGGCAGCAATGATAGGCCGACCAGTTTCATCTTCAATGTGTTGGGCAAAGACCAGAGAGGCTCTCTTGAGCTCAGCGATACGACTGGTAACCAGCAATTGCTGATTGAAGCGAGCGGCATGACGGAAATCGAGATCCATATGCCGAACCACGAAGGCAATCGAATGCTGTAACCAGACATCCTGCTCAACCCCCATGGCGCGTAGCCACTCAGTTCGTGCTCTTTCAAGATATTTCAGATAATTGGCATGGTAGACAATGCCACCGGCGTCCGTGTCTTCGTAGTAGACCCGCACCGGAAACTGAAACGACGTAGCCTGCATGAAAGAGCGAACTCCCAGCTTGATAATTTGGGCCTAGTGTACCCCAGCTAGATTGGGGAAAGAAGGTGATCTCAATCACTTGTTTTTTTGTAACAGCAAATAGCAAAAAAGCCACCCTTTCGGGTGGCTTCTGCGGACTAAGTGACTCAATCGAGTTTGCGGTCCAAGTTTTCAGTGTGTTCTAACCAGAGCGCATTGATGATGCCGAATGAACAGGCCAGCAACAACCCCAGGATCCAGGTGAAATACCACATAGCTGCTCTCCTTAGTAGGCCGAATGTTTGTTGGCTTCGATGTATTCTTTGTTCACCCGGCCAAACATCTTGATATAAGTCCAAGTGGTATAACCAAGAATGGTGGGAACAAAAATAACTGCCGCAACCAACATCACACTGAGAGTATTTTGCGAGGAGGTTGCATCCCAGACCGTCAGGCTGTGAGCCGGATTCAGGCTGGATGGCATGATGAACGGAAACATACTGAAACCAGCGGTCAATATGATGCCCGTCATCGTCAATGATGAACAAATGAAGGTCAATGCGCTGCGACCAAACTTGGCAAACAAGGATGCCAACAATGCCATCACCACGCCCAGGATCGGAGCTGTGATCATCCAAGGATAAGAGTCGTAGTTCTTCATCCATGCTCCGGCTTCAACCGCTACGGTCTTGTGTAGCGGATTGGACGCAGCACCAACGCCCATAAACTCGGTGATGGTATAGCCATTGATGCCGTGCGCGATCCAGTAGCCTGCAGCCGCAAACAGAACGGCGGTTAACAAACCGGTGACGGTAGCCGTTGTCCGAGCTCGAGCCTGAACTTCACCATCGGTTTTCATCATCAACCAGGCTGCGCCTTGGGTCAGGATCATAAACAAGCTGATAAAACCAGCCAGTAGACCAAACGGATTCAACAGACCGAAGAAGTTACCCTCATAGCTGGAGCGCAGGAAGGTGTCCAGGCTGAATGGCACTCCCTGCAACAGGTTACCGAACGCCACACCGAATACGATCGGAGGCACGGCACCACCGATGAACAAGCACCAGTCCCAGGTTGAACGCCAGCGTGGATCTTCGATCTTGGAGCGATAATCGAAACCCACAGGCCGGAAAAACAGCGCCATCAGTGTGAGAACCATGGCCACATAAAAACCGGAAAACGCGGTGGCGTAGACTGTTGGCCAGGCCGCAAAAATCGCGCCACCAGCGGTGATCAACCACACCTGATTACCATCCCAGTGCGGAGCTATGGTGTTGATCATTACCCGACGTTCAGTGTCGGTTTTACCCAGGATCGGCAGTAAAGCACCCACCCCCATATCAAAGCCATCGGTGATGGCAAAGCCGATCAGCAGGACACCAACCAGTGCCCACCAGATCACGCGTAAAACTTCATAATCCAACATGCGCTAACTCCTTTAGGCTGAATGCGTTTCGAAGTGGTATTTGCCGGTCTTCAAGCTGCTGGGGCCTTTGCGAGCAAATTTGAACATCAGGTACATTTCCACCACGAGCAACACGGTATAGAAAGCACAGATCCCGATCAGCGAGAACCAAAGATCGCCCTCGGTCAGCGTCGAAGCAGACATAAAGGTTGGCAATACTTCTGCAATCGTCCAAGGCTGACGGCCGTATTCTGCGACAAACCAGCCACACTCAATCGCAATCCAGGGCAGCGGGATCCCCCACAACAAGGCTTTGAGCAACCACTTGCGTTCACCGATGCGATGACGGGCACTGTCATAAAACGCCAAACCGATCAGCAACAGCATCAGAACACCGACACCCACCATGATGCGGAATGAGAAGAATACCGGCGCAACCTTGGGAATACTGTCCTTAGCGGCTTGAGCAATCTGCTGGTCGGTAGCATCCGTGATATTGGCGGTATAGCGCTTGAGTAGGAGACCGAAGCCCAGATCTTGCTTGACCGCATTAAACTGCTTCAAGGTTTCTTCTGACTTGTCACCAGCTTGTAACTTGGTCAGCAAGGCATACGCCTGCATACCGGTACGGATCCGCTGTTCGTGATCACTGACCAGATCCTTGAGACCGGTGACCTGCTTATCCAGTGAGCGAGTCGCGATGATACCCATCACATACGGGATCTTGATGGCATAATCGGTACGCATCTCGTCCTGATTCGGCAAACCAATGACGGTAAAAGCAGCCGGAGCCTCTTCCGTTTCCCACTCGGCTTCGATAGCCGCCAGTTTGACCTTCTGCAAGTCGCCGATTTCATAGCCTGACTCATCTCCCAAAACCAGCACGGAGAGAATCGAGGCCATACCAAATGCTGCGGCTATCGCAAATGAACGACGGGCAAACGGAATGTCGCGGCCTTTCAGCAGGTAATAAGACGAGATACCCAATACGAACATGGCACCTGTGGTGTAACCCGCAGCCACGGTATGCACGAACTTAACCTGTGCAACCGGGTTGAAAACCAGCTCGCCAAAGCTGACCATTTCCATGCGCATGGTTTCGAAGTTAAATTCAGCCCCGGCAGGGAATTGCATCCAGCCGTTGGCGACCAGGATCCACAACGCAGACAGGTTGGTACCAATCGCCATCAGCCAGGTAGAAGCCAGATGCTGGGTCTTGGTCATACGATCCCAGCCAAAGAAGAACATACCGACGAAGGTCGACTCCAGGAAGAACGCCATCAAGCCTTCAATCGCCAGCGGAGCACCAAAGATGTCACCGACATAGTGAGAGTAGTAGGACCAGTTAGTACCGAACTGGAACTCCATCGTCAGACCCGTCGTCACCCCCAACGCAAAGTTGATGGCGAACAACTTGCCCCAAAACTTGGTCATATCCTTGTAAATAGGGTTGTTGGTCATGACATAGACCGACTCCATGATCGCCAGAATGAAGGTCATCCCGATGGTCAATGGCACGAATAAAAAGTGATAGAGCGCTGTCGCGGCAAACTGGATCCGCGACAGTTCGACCACAGTCTCATTAATCATGATAATTCCTCACCGATATCTATCCTTGGCCTTCACATTGCTGGAATGCCGTTCCTTGCATCGTTGTGGTGTTGTTTTTTAACCGCGCATTCGTTTACCAAACAAGCAGCCATTAACACAACCAGATCAAATGCAACAAAATTACAACATTTAGCGATTAAAGCTGTATTTCTTAGGTAACTTTATACCATTTGGTAACTAATTAAGGCAATAAAGACCACAAAATCCAAATGACTATGCCCGTTAAATACTAAACCATACCAGTGGGTTAGCAGACTATTAACTGCCGCAGAACCCTGAATCAATCACAGTTTGCCGATAAAACAACCTCGCTGAGTCACGAAAAGCCTCAGGATTAGTTTTTCTCATACCGAGTGATGATTTTTATCATTTGTTAACATATGCCGAGCTTTCTAGAATGGCGCCATTCCTTCAGTACACAAAGAGACGCTCAGGAAGCGTTCCTACGCGTTATTTGTGTCACTTGATGGTTTGCTTACTCGTGAACTCACATCTTGAACTTTTCTCTGCGGACCTTGCGTCCGCATTTTTTATTCTTCCAAATCAGTACGCAGCCAGCGGTGAGCCAGATCAACGCCTGACGGCTGATATTCAAGATGTGATTTGGGGCTGTAAACCGAAGTGCTGATAGGCGCGCTGGGTCGCAATCCGTCCACGAGGTGTCCGCTGCAAGAAGCCTTGCTGGATCAAGAAAGGTTCGAGGACATCCTCAATGGTATCTTTTTCTTCACCGATGGCGGCCGCTAGATTATCCAGGCCCACAGGCCCCCCCATAAATTTATCGATGACCGCCAGCAATAGCTTGCGATCCATATAATCGAAGCCCTCTTTGTCGACATCTAGCATATCCAGCGCCGCTGCAGCCACTTCGGCACTGATATGGCCATCGGCGCGGATCTCGGCAAAATCACGCACTCGACGCAACAAACGGTTGGCAATACGGGGCGTCCCGCGCGCCCGGCAGGCAATCTCGTAGGCTCCGGCGGTTACCATCGATAATCCCAGGCAATGGGCGCTACGCTCGACGATATCGGACAGATCCGCCACTTTGTAAAACTCCAGGCGTTGCACGATGCCGAAGCGATCCCGTAGCGGCGATGTCAGAGATCCTGCCCGCGTAGTGGCACCTATCAGGGTAAAAGGAGGCAACTCTAACTTGATCGAACGCGCGGCAGGCCCTTCACCAATCATGATATCCAACTGGTAGTCTTCCATTGCCGGATACAGTACCTCTTCGACTACGGGGCTCAGGCGGTGGATCTCATCGATGAACAGCACATCATTGGGTTCCAAATTGGTCAACAGGGCGGCCAGATCCCCGGCCTTCTCCAGTACAGGACCTGAAGTAGTCTTGATATTGACCCCCATCTCATTGGCAACAATATTCGCCAAGGTGGTTTTGCCAAGCCCAGGCGGACCGAAGATCAACAGATGATCCAGTGCCTCCCCCCGTCGCCGGGCGGCTTCAATAAAGATCTCCATCTGGGAGCGCACATGATCCTGACCCTGATAATCGGCCAATTGTTTGGGGCGAATGGCTCTGTCTATCAGTTCG
>Ga0194136_1000824_pt1 | contig 15511 bp, 14 predicted proteins | sample TARM_MetaG_T3A_1_FD_134023 | JGI IMG/M metagenome (GOLD analysis project Ga0194136, IMG submission 134023) | Freshwater microbial communities from Pennsylvania, USA, analyzing microbe dynamics in response to fracking - TARM_MetaG_T3A_14 (version 2) | ecosystem: Environmental > Aquatic >...
AATAATACCATTCTATTTAGTGTGGGCGATTTAGAAAAAATTCGTGTATATTTAAATATTGATTCTTGGTATGTATTTGGCGGAAGTTATGGGTCGACGTTAGCTCTAGCTTATGCAATTCATTATCCAGAGCGTGTGGACCACTTGATTTTAAGAGGGATTTTTCTAGGTAGACAAGCTGATATTGATTGGTTATTTCAGTTTGGTGCTAGCGAGTTTTATCCAGAAGAGTTCACCGCTTTTAAACAGTATGTCCCCGTTAATCAGCAACAAAATCTGGTGAACGCTTATTATGCCTTGATGACTTCAGCGTCTCCAGCTATTCGTGACGGTGCTTGCAAAGCATGGAGTGATTGGGAAGGCGCCTTGGTAAATATGGTAAAGACGTCGGATACAAAAACATCGATTGATAAATATGATTTATCGTTAGGTTTACTTGAAGCACATTATTTCGCTAATCAGATGTTCTGGAAGGAAGATAATTATTTATTGAGTCGTAGTCAACAATTGAAAGACATCCCAATGGCTATCTTTCATGGGCGTTATGATGTGGATTGTCGGGTTAGCAGTGCGTATGAGTTAAAACAAGCCTGTCCACATGCGTCATTAAATATTATTGAGTTGGCTGCTCATTCTCCTAATGAAGGGCCATTGTTTGAAGCGTTAGTCCAATATATGGATCAATTACGGTCTTAAGCAAGTGATTTTTATATAAGCATGTCTTTTTGTAAAAAGACGTTGTCCTTTAAAATGATTTCAGGTAAGTTTCAGTTGGATTTACTAATTTTTATTTAGCTTGTATTGTTAAGGCTATTATTTTATTTGCAATCTTTATCATTATGTTGATCTCGATGAGAGTCAATGTGCTAACTAAAAATCTGAGTCGACACTTTGGCTAGGTTAATGTGCTAACTCAGTTTGTCAGTCGACACATTGGAAGCAGATAGTTAGTTTTTTTGATAAATTTCCAGAGCATTTATTTAGATTTGTTAAATTTATACCTTTGTTTTTAGCTAAAACACACAAATATTTTTGATATTATTTCCAATGTGTTAACTCAAATTTTGAGTCGCCACTTTGGATAGTTTAATGTGTCAACTCAGTTTGTCAGTCGACTCATTGAACGCATCATCTAAGTTTAAGTTTTACTTGAACACCTCATGTAGCTACCGATGAGTCATAGTAATAACCATTACTAATTAAATCCTTTACGCTGATTTTGAGAAAAGCCAATTATGCAAAAGCTAACGGATCGAGATGGAAAGGTAAAAGGTTTATAAAACAAGTTAGAACTTATAAATACCTAGCATAAAAAAATAAAACCATTCACTTAAGCGCAGGCTTAACGTGAATGGTTTTCGATTTATACGTAACGATAGATGCTAATAAACATGAACAGAGCACCGCCGATAACGAATAGATGCCAAATTACATGCATCCATTTATTCGATTTCATACGATAAAAGATTGTGCCTAAAGAGTAAATAATCCCACCTAAAGCTAATAGAAAAAGACCATTAACTTCAATACTATGGTAAAGAGGATAGAGGATTACGACACCCAACCAGCCTAAGCCTAAATACATATAAGTACTTAGTTTAGGAAATTTATCTGTTGCAACTACTTCAAAGGCAATACCAGCAATCGCTAGAATCCAAATTATAGATAATAAACTGTAACCAAAGACACCACCAATCGAAATCATGAGATAAGGCGTGTAAGTACCAGCAATTAAAAGGTAAATTGAGCCATGGTCAAGTTTTTGGAATATTGCTTTATATTTGCTAAAACTGAAACTGTGATATAAAGTTGAATTTAAGAAAAGGGTAAAAAGACTGGCACCATAAATTATATATGCTGTAATGGCAATAGGAGATGAGACTTCAACACCTTTCATAACCAGGAGAACGATTGCTACAAGACTGAGTGCAGCTGCTGCTCCGTGGGTAATTGCATTGAATACCTCTGCAGTGACTTCTTGTTTTTTCGATAAATTATTCGTTTGCGTCATTTCATCATCCCTTTTTGTGTTGATACATTTATTGTACAACAATTAAAAATAAATGACAGTAGTTTTAGTTTTCAATTGTGTAACTTGTTACCTAAATGTCTCTTTAAATTGATCGTTATATCTATTAAACAATGTTATAATAACAAAAGCAAATTCGCAGAAATGAGGATATTTGAATGACGGAATTGAGAAGTGAACAACCACAGAAACGATCGTTTGTTGTCGGATGCTTAAGTCATATAGTCTTTACTGTTTTTACGATTGGGTTACTTATAGGAGTGGGCTATTTGTGGTTTGATAACTATTTAGACCAATTTAAAACTGACATCCCAACGGGGAACGTTTCACAAGTTGAAACAAGTCAAATGCAGTCAATTCAGATCAGCCTTAATCGAGATTCAATGAATCAGTTACTCAAGCAATTTTTAAATACGGAAGGTACCAGTGATGTCACTATTCAATGGGAAGAAGATTCATTAGTTGCTAGAACAACAGTGAATTACAATGGGCTAAATTTACCTGTGAAAATTGATGCTGATTTAGTCGTTAATGAGGAGAAATATTTTCAAATCGTAATTGAGTCTGTAAAGGTTGCTGAGATACCATTACCTCTGATGACTGCTTATGAAATTGTCGCTGGACAACTTGTTTTACCTAATTGGTTAATTTATCATAATGACAAGGCGATGATTGATGTGGACTTGAATAAAATTCCGATTAATTTAACGGATGTCGTGTTAACTGCAGCACAAGCAAATTTAAGTGAAAACGAAATCTCGATTAATGTTCATTACGATTCTGAACAAATCAATCTATTTAGCAGCCTGCAATTTGAGTAATTATAAGAGGGGGAAGACCAATGAAACCGACCTTTTACGAATACATTCGTCGTTTTGTTGATTACGATGCTAATGATCCAATGAGTCGATTAGCAAATGCTGTTCATAAAGACCTAGGATTTCCAAAACAAAGTAAAGATTTTGATGAATTGAGTACCTATTTAGAAAATAGTACAGATTATACAAAACTCTTGGTTATTTTTGATGATGCGTGGCATAATTATACTTATGAATAATAATAATAATAAATAATATTTTGGAAGGAAGTAGATTTTAAATGAGTACACATATTAATGCAGAACAAGGTGCAATTGCAAAAACAGTATTATTCCCAGGAGATCCATTACGTGCGAAATATATTGCAGAAACATTCTTAGAAGATGTAACACAATACAACACTGTTCGTAACATGTTTGGTTATACTGGAACTTATAAAGGTGTTAGAGTTTCGGTTCAAGGGTCTGGTATGGGTATTCCATCAGCAATGATTTATGCTGAAGAATTATACCAATTCTATAATGTTGAAACGATTATTCGTATCGGGACTGCTGGCGCTCTTAAAGAAGATGTTAAAGTGCGTGATATTGTCTTTGGTTTAGGTGCTACAACAGATTCTAGCGTTTTAAGGAATATCTTTGCGGGCGAAGTTTCTTATTCTGCCATCGCAAGCTTTAATGTATTAGATACGGCTTACCATATTGCAGAAAAGCAAGATAAAGCTGCTATTCACGTAGGAAATATTCTTTCTTCTGACCGTTTCTATAATGAAGAAATGGATAAAATGAAATTAGCTCGTTATGGTATCTTAGCAGTTGAAATGGAAGCAGCGGGACTATATTCAGTGGCTGCTAAACACAATCGTCAAGCTTTAGCTATGTGTACCATTAGCGACCACATTCTAACAGGTGAAGAGACAACAGCTGAAGAAAGACAAACAAGCTTCACAGATATGATGGTTGTAGCTTTAGAAACTGCTGTAGTATTAGACGCTCAAGCTAAATAACAATTGTTATTTATTCAGTAAGGAGATGTGCTTATGTTTAACATGAAAACTCAAAAGAGTCGAAAAAAGAAAATTTCGGCAACGATTGTCAGCTTTTTAACGTTGATGAGCGTATCGTCAGTGACTCGACCGGTTACTTATGCCCAATTTGATTGGTTATTTAGTGACGAGAGTTTAATTTCTGAAGAAAATCAATTAACTGATGAAGATTTACAAGCTTTGAAAGAAGTTTACGATTCAATTCAAATCAATTACATTGAAGACGTCTCTAAAGCTGATTTGTTAACAGGTGCTCTAAAAGGTATGGTGGACGCAATTGGAGACCCTTTTTCAGAATATTTAAACGCTGAAGAATCTACTTCTTTTGAAGAAGATTTCCAAGATTCATTCGAAGGTATTGGTGTTCAATTTATGATGGAAAATGGCCGCGTTACGGTTATTTCTCCAATTGATGGGACACCTGCCGGTGAAGCCGGCATTTTACCAAATGATATTATACTTGAAGCAGATGGCGTTGAATTAACAGATATGAATACGAATGAAGTTGTCAATTTAATTCGAGGTCCTAAAGATTCAGAGGTCGTATTGTTAATACAAAGAAATAACTCTACGTTTGAAGTAACGTTAGTCCGTGCAACGATTCCTAATATCACAGTTACTGGTGAAATTGATAAAACTGAATCAACAGTTGGTCACATTAAAATTTCTCAATTTGCGGATAATACCTATAATGAATTAGTTGAGACAATCAGTGAATTACGCAAAGAGGGAGCAAAAAGTTTAATCATTGACTTACGTATGAACCCTGGTGGTTTACTGGACTCAGCTTTAGATATCGGTAACATGTTCCTAGAAGACGGGGATATGATTATGCAAATAAGCGAAAGAAATGCTGATGAAGCATCTAAATTCACTGCGAATGAACGTGCATTTGGTTCTTTCAAAATAACGGAACCTTATGTATTGTTAATAGACGAGGGTAGTGCCAGTGCGAGTGAAATTGTGGCAGCAGCCGTTCAAGAGAATACGGATGCTAAACTGATTGGTCAAACAAGCTTTGGTAAGGGAACTATTCAGACAATCTTAAACCCAAGTGATTTAGGCGAATTAAAATTAACGTCGGCTAAATGGCTAACACCTTCTGGTAACTGGATTCATGATGTAGGAATTGAACCAGATATTACAGTTGAAAACTTGCCTGTTGCCTCTTCTTTATTAATGAACTCCAATGAAACTTTATCATTAGGGGTAAGTAATGAATTTGTTGAAAGTTTAGCTTTGATGTTAAACGCTTTAGGCTATGAAGTTAAATCTGAAAACTTTTTCGATGAAGAAATGGAAGCAGCAGTTAAAGAATTCCAAGCAGCCAATGATTTAGAAGTAGATGGTCAAGTGACAGGTGAGACAGCTCATGCGTTAAACCGTTTAGTTCGCGAATATCTAGCTGAAAACGACCCACAGTATCAAGAAGCGGTTAAACTATTAGTAGGCGCGACGAATGATTAGGTTATTAAAGACATTAATTGTCGAAACAGTCAATGTGATTTTTGCAGTACTGGTTGCGGTTCTAATATTTTTGGCTTTACGCCATTATATTGTACAACCTTTCCAGGTTGATGGTCATTCTATGGACGAGACGTTAGCTGATGGTGAACAGATGTTAATGTTTAAACAAACAAACTTAGACCGTTTTGATATTGTTGTTTTTCCTGACCCTCGTGGTTCAGGCGACTCTTATGTTAAACGAATCATCGGCTTACCTGGGGATGAACTTTATTACGAGGACGATCAATTGATTTTAAATGGTGTTGTTGTAGACGAACCTTACTTAGAGCCTTTAAAAAGCCAAAGTATTGAAAACTTTACCCAAAATTTTGATTTGTGGAGTGGTTTAGGTGTCACGACTGTCCCAGACGGATATTATTTCGTTCTAGGTGACAATCGACCTTATTCTGGAGATAGTCGCCAATTTGGATTTGTTCCGATTGATTCTATCGTAGGCGAAGCAAATTTTATTTATTATCCATTTAGTGAATTTGGATCATTACCAAGTTATCAATTAAAAGAAGATGGGCAAGTAATTAGCGATTAATGGTCATGTAATATATAAATTCCTAGCTAGTTTTTAGCTAGGAATTTAGTGTTTTTCAGCGAAGAAATATTTGATATAATGGAAAAGCGAATTTTAAGTTACAGTGAAAGGAGTAATAGATTATGAATCATATCCAATGGTTTCCAGGACATATGGCGAAAGCCCGTCGTGAAGCAACCGAAAAATTAAATTTAGTGGATGTTGTCATTGAATTAGTAGATGCACGTATTCCAGAATCAAGTCGTAATCCAATGATACAAGAGATTATTGGTCAAAAACCTAGTATTATCGTATTGAATAAAGCGGATATTGCGGATAATAAAGTAACGAATGAATGGTTAGATTATTACCGTTCTCAAGGTTTACCTGCTTTAGCTATTGATGCTCAACATCAAAAAGGCTTAAAGGCACTTGAACAAGAATGCAAAAAAATTATGGCACCATATTTTGAGAAACAGAAAGCGAAGGGGGTTAAACCTCGTTCCATTCGCTTAATGATTTTAGGAATTCCAAACGTTGGGAAATCAACTTTAATTAATCGTTTCGTCGGTAAAAATCAAGCTCAAACAGGTAATAAACCTGGTGTGACAAAAGCACAACGTTGGTTAAAGATGGGGAAAGAATTTGAATTATTGGATACTCCAGGTATTCTATGGCCTAAATTTGAAGATCCTAAAGTAGGGCAAAATTTAGCAATTACAGGTGCTATCAAAGATTCTTTATTACATATGGACGATTTAGCTTTAGCTTTAATTGAAATTTTATTAGAACGTCACCCAGAAGTGTTGAAAAAGAATTTCCAATTAACTGCTGATCAATTAGAAACTTTGACAAAGGTAGAGATTCTTTTAGAAATTACTAAAAAAATGGGCTTGAAAGATGACTACGCAGAAGCAAGTCAAAGATTGATTATCCAATACCGTCAAAACAAACTTGGTAATATCAGTTTAGATCTCCCGATAGAAAGATTGGTTTAATGGATTTAGAAAAGAAACTAACAGTTGTACAAATTAAAGAGATTATTGATTTAATAAGTGAAGAAAACGATCCGATATTGCACAAATTAGCAAAAGATGATCGAAAAAGTGTTCAGAAACTTATCCAAAGCAAGCTTAATCTTATCCATAAAGATAAACAGGCTGAAATTGAACATTTAGAAAGACTGACGTATGAAACTGCTTTGTGGAAAAGTGGTTACGAATTTATTGCTGGAATTGATGAAGTTGGCAGAGGGCCCTTGGCTGGTCCAGTGGTGACAGCGGCGGTAATTTTACCTAGAGATTGTTCTCGTTTAGTCGGTGTGAATGATTCGAAACAACTTTCTTTGGAAAAGCGTAAAGTCTATGATCAATTAATAAAAGAGGTGGCTTTAGATTATTCAATTACAGTAATTGATAGTAACCAAATAGATCGTTTAAATATTTATGAAGCGACTCGTCGGTCAATGTTGAAGTCAGTAGAACAACTTGAGTTGCAACCTAATTATTTACTGTTGGATGCAATGCGTATTGATAGCGCGATTCCACAAGAAAGCCTTGTCAAAGGGGATCAACGTTCATTATCAATTGCTGCAGCAAGCATTATTGCGAAAGTTTATCGTGATGAAATGATGATTGCTTATAGTGAAATATTCCCAGAATTTGGTTTTGAAAAGCATATGGGTTATGGTACAAAACAACATTTATATGCTTTGGCTACCTATGGCTATACATCGATTCACAGGCAATCATTTTCTCCTGTAGCCAATACACGTCAAGCCTATGAAAGTAGTAGTCATTAATTTAATAAATTTTACAAAAAGCGATTGGCATCCAATTGCTTTTTTCTCTTTTTTTATAAATAAATAGTGATTTTTGCGAAAATAATTTGTATTTATATAAAAGGAGGAATTTATTCTATGAATTTTAAAGAGTTACTAATTTTTTTACAGCTTCATCGTTGCTCATATCACTATCTTTTGCAAATATTTCGGTATATTGTAAACAACCAACTGAGTGAACACTATTTCGATGGGGATTTGTTGAGAGATGTGATTCATCGTGTAAATCTATCTTTGGATAATCGTCGTATTCAACAATTACCATTGCAGCGAATCAACCTAAGTCGTTTAAATGAGGCTAAAAAACTAACGAATAGGGCGATAATGATCGGGGAGAGTATTTACCCCTCAAATTGGTTACAATTGCCACAACCGCCTTTAATTATCTATTTCGAAGGAGATTTGACCTTACTTAATAAACAATTTATTTCGATTATCGGAACACGCAATGTTTCACATTATGGGATAGATGTCATTCAGAAACTAGTGGCTTTGATGTGTGAGGAAGATTGGGTGTTAATCTCTGGATTAGCAAAAGGAGTTGATACAGCGGTACATTTGGAGGCTTGTCGTTTGAAAAGAAAGGCGACAATCGGCATTCTAGCAAACGGTTTTAACTTTTCTTATCCACTTCAGAATGCATCTTTACAAGCTCAAATGGGTCATGAGCAGTTACTTTTGAGTGAGTATTTGCCCAATCAAAAGGCTCAACGGCATCAATTTATCATGAGAAACCGTTTGGTTGCGGGTATTAGCCCAGTCACCATAGTGATTGAAGCAGCTAAAGACAGCGGAAGCTTAATCACTGCCAATTACGCTTTGCAATATAATCGAGAAGTGTTTGTTTTACCAGGAAGAATTACAGATGATCATGCTTATGGTTGTAATGCATTACTTAAAGTAGGTGCAAATCCTATAATATCAATTGAAAGTTGCGTAGCTGAAATTAAAGATTTATTAAGACAAATGAACAACAGTTGAAGTGTTTTATATATAGAAGAAAAAATCTAATGTTTGACAGACGCAAAACTTTAGCATAAGATTGTTACGATTTTAATTTATGAAAATATCTTTTAATTATACATAAGATTAACTGAATAAAAAGGAGAAGATTGACAGTATGAGCTATAAATATCTAGTCATCGTCGAATCGCCTACTAAAGCTAAAACAATTGATAAATATTTAGGCAGAAACTATAAAGTAGTTGCTAGTAAAGGACATTTAAGAGATTTGCCTAAAAGTAAAATGGGCGTTGATATTGAAAATGATTTCGAGCCTCATTATATTAGCATTCGTGGGCGTGGCGATACCATAAAAGAATTAAGAAAATTAGCAAAGAAAGCAGAAAAAGGTTACCTCGCAGCCGATCCGGACCGCGAAGGGGAAGCAATTGCTTGGCATTTAAGTTTCTTATTGAATTTAGATCCTGAAGCTGAAAATCGTGTTGTATTTAATGAGATTACAAAGGAATCTGTTAAAGAAGCGTTTAAACATCCACGTAAAATTGATAAAGATTTAGTTGATTCTCAACAAGCGCGTCGTATTCTAGATCGTGTGGTCGGATATTCAATTTCCCCCTTATTATGGAAGAAAATTAAAAAAGGTCTAAGTGCGGGTCGTGTTCAATCGACAACTCTGAAAATGATTATTGATCGCGAAAATGAAATTCGTAATTTTAAACCAGAAGAATATTGGACAATGCCATCGAAGTTTAAAAAAGGGCGTTCAACGTTTGAAGCGAATTTCTATGGAGTTGATGGCAAAAAAGTTGAACTTAAAAATGAAGAGGATGTCAAAGCAGTTATTGAGCGTATAGATCAATCTGCTAGTTTCAATATTGCTGATATTGAAGAGAAAGAAAGACGTCGTAAATCACTTGCACCCTTTACAACAAGTACTCTTCAACAAGAAGCAGCAAATCGCTTAAATTTTAGAACGAGTAAAACGATGATGGTTGCCCAACAGTTGTATGAAGGGATTGCAATTGGGCGTAATACGATTGGTTTGATTACGTATATGCGTACCGATTCAACGCGTATTGCACCGAGTGCACAAAATGCTGCAGCTGATTTTATTGAAACAGAATATGGTAAACAATATCTTGGTGGCGGACGTAAAACGGGGAATGCTGCTGGTGCCCAAGATGCGCATGAGGCGATTCGTCCGTCTAATGCTAGTATGACGCCGGATAGCATCAAAGATTCACTTTCACGTGATCAATTCCGTCTATATTCCTTAATTTGGGCTCGTTTCATGGCAAGTCAAATGGCTGATGCGGTATTTGATACTATACGTGCAGATATTGAGCAAAATGGTGTGACTTTTAGAGCGAATGGTTCTCGAATAAAATTTGATGGTTTCTTAAAAGTTTACCCATCGAATAGTTCGAAAGACAATTATTTACCTACTCTTGAAATTGGCGACGAAGTACATGCTACTGAAATAGAACCCACACAGCATTTTACACAACCTCCAGCACGATACAATGAAGCCAGTTTAGTTAAAGTTTTAGAAGAAAAAGGCATCGGTCGACCATCGACTTACTCGCCGACTATTGAAACATTACGTCGCCGTTATTATGTAAAAATGATAGCGAAACGATTTGAACCGACTGATTTAGGTGAAATTGTTAACGATGTTATGGTTGAATTTTTCCCTCAAATCGTAAACACTGAATTTACCGCTGGTATGGAAGAGAACCTTGATGATATTGAAGAAGGTAAACGAGAATGGGTCAATGTTTTAAATGATTTTTATGGCGATTTCGGTAAAGATTTAGAAAAAGCGGAAAAAGACATGGAAAAAATTGAAATTAAAGATGAACCAGCTGGCTTTGATTGTCCAGAGTGTGGTAATGCAATGGTCATTAAAATTGGCCGTTACGGTAAATTCTATGCATGTAGTAACTTTCCAGACTGTCGTCACACTGAAGCGATTGTTAACAAGATTGGTGTTAAGTGTCCAACATGTCAGCAAGGTGATGTCATTGAACGCAAGTCTAAGAAAAATCGTATTTTTTATGGATGTAATCGATATCCTGAATGCGAGTTTGTATCATGGGATAAGCCAATTGAACGCAACTGTCCGAAATGTGAACATTTCTTAGTTGAAAAAGTTTCGCGTAAAGGCAAACAAGTCAGATGTAGCAACTGTGATTATGAAGAAGCCATTGGAAATTAATCAAATGTTCATAAATCTATGGTAAAATTAAGACCTCAGTCCAATGTAACTGAGGTCTATTTTTGATATGATAGTCTAGAAACTTATAGTTGCTGAAGTCATCTCAAGTTTTAGGGATTTTCCTTTCTTACAGGAGGTTAAAATGAAGGAGAAAATTGACCAGTTCGTACTATATTTACGAAACGAACGAAGGTATTCTGAATTAACGATTCAAGCATACCAAAGAGATTTAGAAGAATTTGAAGCCTTTTTAATGAAATCAGGTGGGCTACAATTCGACCAAATTGGCTATCAGGATGTGCGATTATTTGTTGCTTTTCTAACTGAAAAACAACTATCTCGTTCAACGATTGCACGTAAGTTATCCAGTTTAAGATCCTTTTTTAACTATGCGCTACAAAGAAACTGGACAGCGGTTAACCCTTTAGAGCTGATTCAATATAAGTCGAAAAAACAGCGCTTACCTGAATTTTTCTATGAGAATGAAATAAACTCTATACTAGAAGCAGCTGAAAAAGATGAACACCCCTCAGCTTTGAGAAACATAGCGTTACTTGAATTGCTTTATGCAACTGGTATGCGAGTAAGTGAATGTTGTGAATTAACGATACAACAGATTGATTTCACTTTGCAGATTATACGAGTAATCGGTAAGGGTAACAAGGAGCGAATTGTACCAGTTGGTGATCAAGCGATTCGAGCAATTCGTCAATATCAGATGGAATTAAGAGAAGAATTATTGAATAAAGTACCGCAATCACCCTATAGTGAGTACTTATTCCTTTCTGATAAAGGCAAACCATTAACAGCCGCTCAAGTTAGAACTATATTGAATCGTTTAGTGGATAAACATGGTTTGAATTTGAGTATCCATCCACATAAATTAAGACATACTTTCGCTACTCATTTGTTAAATAATGGTGCTGATATGCGAAGTGTTCAGGAATTGCTCGGACATGTCGATTTAAGTTCTACACAAATCTATACACATGTCACAAAAGATAAATTAAAAGAAACATACTTAAAGGTTCATCCAAGAGCTAAAAGACAAACAAACTTCAAGGAGGATTAATTAATGACAACAATATGTGCAGTAAAAAAAGGGAACCAATTGGCTATGGCTGGAGATGGCCAAGTAACGATGGGTGAAACAGTCATCATGAAAGGTACAGCACGTAAATTACGTCGTATTTATAACAACCAAGTTGTTGTTGGCTTTGCTGGTGGGGTAGCTGATGCGGTTACTTTATCTGAAATGTTTGAAGCTAAACTAAAGGATCATCAAGGACAATTTACGCGCGCTGCGGTTGAAGTGGCGAAACAATGGCGTACAGACCGTAGTTTACAGAAGCTAGAGGCTTTATTAATTGTAATGAACAAAGAAACAATTCTTCTGATTAGCGGGACCGGTGAAGTTATTGAACCTGATGATGGTATCTTAACGATTGGTTCAGGTGGAAATTACGCATTAGCTGCCGCACGCGCTATGTTAAGAAACGCAGATGACTTATCAGCTAAAGAAATTGCTGAACAGGCGCTAAAAATCGCTAGTGAAATTGATGTTTACACGAATGATAATATTATAGTTGAAGAAATGTCAAATTAATTAAAAACGTTACGCAAGGAGATATAAAATGAATCAGAATAATTTAACACCACGCCATGTGGTATCAGAACTAGATAAGTATATTATTGGACAAGATGATGCGAAAAGAGCGGTAGCTATCGCATTAAGAAATCGTTTAAGACGCTTACGTTTAGAAGATGACATGAAAAAAGAAGTTAAGCCTAAAAACTTATTAATGATTGGACCAACCGGTGTTGGTAAAACAGAAATCGCTCGCCGTCTAGCTGATATTGCTCAAGCACCATTCGTTAAAGTTGAAGCGACCAAATATACGGAAGTTGGTTATGTTGGCCGTGATGTTGAATCGATGGTACGTGACTTAGTTGAAGATAGCATTCGTTTGGTTAAGAAACAACAACATTTAGAAGTGCATGATGAAGCCGAAGCTAAAGCGATTGATCGCATTGCCAAAGCTTTAAGACCTGGTCAAAAAGTTAAACAAGAAAAGCCAGCCTCAAATGTTGGAATGGGCAATATTATGGATATGTTCAAACAATTTAATTCTCAAGCCCCCGAAATAGAAGAAGAGGAAGAAATTGTTTCTGAAGATGTTGCAGCTTCAAGACGACAAATTCGTCAACAAATTCGCGATGGTTTATTGGATAATCATGAAGTAACCATCAAGATGGAAGAGAAAAAAGTTCAATTGAATAGTATGAATCCAGCGATGGAACAAATGATGGAGATGCAAGAAAGCTTAAGTGCTATGCGTCCAAAGAAAAAAATTGAAAGAACGATTACAGTGAAAGAGGCTTTAGAATTATTAACAGAAGAAGAGGCCGACCGTTTAGTTAATCAAGAAGATATTAACCAAAAGGCACTACAATTAGCTGAAGAGAGTGGTATCATATTTATTGATGAGATGGATAAGATTGCCACAAAAAACCAAAACGCGGGTGAGGTGAGTCGTCAGGGTGTACAAAGAGATATCCTACCAATTGTTGAAGGTAGTCAAATCCAAACAAAATATGGTGTGATTGCAACGGATCATATCTTGTTTATTGGTAGTGGTGCTTTCCATATGGCTAAACCATCCGATTTAATCCCAGAATTACAGGGTCGTTTCCCAATTCGCGTTAATTTAAATGACTTAACCCAAGATGATTTTGTCAGAATTTTGGTTGAACCTAAAAATGCTCTTGTTAAGCAATATCAAGCATTATTAGCAACTGAAGGCGTTGAGGTTGAATTTACGGAGGAAGCAATTGCCAAAATGGCTGAATATGCGGTAAACTTAAACGAAACAACAGATAATATTGGGGCTCGACGTTTACATACTATTCTAGAAACATTGCTTGAAGAATTACTCTTTGAATCAGCAGAGATGCAGATGGGACATATTGATATTACTGAGAAATATGTTGAGCAGAAATTAGAGAAGATTGTTGAAAACGAAGATTTAAGCCACTATATTCTATAATATAGGAGTTGACTAGAATGATCACTTTATCTAACGAGGCTTTAACCATTACAATTAATGAAGTAGGCGCTGAATTAACATCCGTCATCGACAAAAAAACAGGCTATGAATTTTTATGGCAAGGAGATCCAAAATATTGGGAACGTCACGCACCTGTTTTATTCCCGAATATTGGGGTCTTTAAAGAAAATAGTTACCAATACGAAGGGAATACCTATCATTTAAACCGTCATGGTTTTGCCCGTGATATGGAATTTGTGGCTCAAAATGTAACGAATAATTCAGCTAGTTTTTATATTAAAAGTAATGAAGATACTTTAAAGGTCTATCCTTTTGAATTTAGTTTCCAAATCACTTATATATTATTTGATAATCGTATTACGGTAACGTATGAAATATTAAATCCTAGTTCAAACGATAAATTGTATTATAATGTTGGAGGACACCCTGCATTCAATGTGAGTCATACAAGTAATAAGTCAGGTAAACCAGAATTTGATGAAGTATCTTTCCACTTTGAACCAAGTGGTCAATACCTAAATATCCCATTTTTCGAAGGTGGTCTAACTGATCGTAATAAAGCCAAATATACTTTGGTTGAGAATATTCCTTTATTGCATCGTACCTTCAAAAAAGACGCACTAGTATATCAAATTAGTGAACACACGGAAGTCATCCTAAATGATCCGAAGAATGAAGTTCAAGTACGAATGAAACCAAATCGGATGAATTTCATGGGCATTTGGTCACCTTATCCAGCTAAAGCAAGTTTTGTGTGTCTAGAACCCTGGGCCGGCTTATCTGATGATGTAACAGCTATAGGTGACATAACAGAGAAATATGGTATCTTAGAATTGTCACCTAACGAAATTATGACCCACGATTATACAATGACTTTTAATAAAGGAGCCATTTCACAATAATTTTAAACATATCAACTAAAGCGAGCATGTATTTCGGTGCTTGCTTTTTTTGCCATCATGGGTAGCAGAAAACTTTGGACGAGTCCGAGGGCTATTTAAATTTGTTTAGCTTTATTCTACTATTTATTTTGAGCCTTTTATTTGCGCCACTGCACGTTTATCACAGCACAAAGCTTGATAATTAAACGCAAATTTTATAAAACATGATAAGAAAAAAAAGCCGGTAGATTCAGTTCCCAAGCAGTTGGGTAACATTGCATTAGACTGCCTTTTTTGTAAGGGTAGCGAACTATACTATGGCTCCTGAGATTCTCATGGCTTCTTTTGTGAGAAAAGTCGTCCTTTATGGTAGTCTTCGTCAAATATCAGTTGGCTTAATTAAACTGAATTAAAAGCACATAGCCAGGTCTATCATTTTATTTGAAAATATTATCATTATATTGATTCCTATGTATTCTAATGTGCTAACTCAAAGTTTGAGTCGACACGTTGGGTAGGTTAATGTGTCAACTCAGTTCGCCAGTCGACACGTTGGAAGCAATATGTGACTTTTAGTGGACTTTTCCAGCTAATTTTTCAACTTTTATCCAATAAAC
>Ga0194136_1000825_pt1 | contig 15510 bp, 19 predicted proteins | sample TARM_MetaG_T3A_1_FD_134023 | JGI IMG/M metagenome (GOLD analysis project Ga0194136, IMG submission 134023) | Freshwater microbial communities from Pennsylvania, USA, analyzing microbe dynamics in response to fracking - TARM_MetaG_T3A_14 (version 2) | ecosystem: Environmental > Aquatic >...
CTCATAAGTTCCTTACGAACATATGAGAAGTCAGGTTTGGGGCTGGCGTCTTCGGGCTTGCCCGAAGGAGTGGAAAACAGCTTTGCCAAGACGCTATTGGTCTGGTTTTCATCAAGCGGCCAGGCAATCCTCAGCTCCTTGGCTTTCTTGAGAACTCGGCTGACTGTGGTTTTTGAGGCATGACAGCTATAGGCAATGTTTCTTTGACTAAAACCCATAGAATGCAGTCTCGAAATTTCTCGATACTCGGTCATATATATGACCTCCTTATAATATATTTACATCTTGCAATGTATGAATATATTATAAGTTAACGATTTCAAATCTGATATACCGGTATCCCAACTCTGGAATGGTGGTACTCTATGACCGGAACTGCGGTATCGTTACACCGGACAGGTGGGTCAATTTATCCCGGAATACCCAGCCTTTTTCATACCGATTCGAGATGATCTGAAAAAATACATGTGGGATATCATCATCTGTTGAAGCATATTCGACTTCATCAATAATGAGAAGTCCTGGTTTTGAGAGCCTTAATTTTGCGGTGTATCTTCCCTGTGTGAATAGATTTTCCCTAATCATAGCGACTAGTTCATGAGCACTTAGGAAATATGCGGTATATCCGTTTTTTAATGCTTCTACAGCAAGTCCCTGCAGCCAGGTGGGTTTTCCCCACGCCTGGCAGCCCCAAAAAGATGACATTTTCACTTCTTTCTAGAAAGCCTAGTGTTATAAGTTCATTGATCTTCCGCTTATTTGCACTAGGTTGGAAATCAAAGTCAAACTCGTCAAGCTGCTTCATATAGGGATTGAGACTTGCAAGATTCACATGGTGAGGTGTGGATGAGAGAAAGCGATAGCCAAGACGTTGCCTGACAAACAGAACCTCATGAAGAGGAACTACCATCTATTGGCCAGGGGGAGCTCTTTGTAGATTGCCAGATCCTAAGGCGTCCTTGCTGGGTGGAGTGCTTTGGGTAGTTCCACGTAGAAGGTGGTGCCCTTTCCTTCTTTTGTGTCCATGGAAATGCTGCCATCATGAAGGAAGACGATTTTTTTCACCAGAGATAGACCCAGGCCATTGCCAGGGATCCCGTGGGAAGAATCCCCTTGGTAGAATTTATCAAAAGCGTGGGCTGCAGTCTCTTCATTCATGCCGAAGCCCTGATCTTTAATGACAAACACCCATGAGGTGACCTTCTCTTGAATGAGCACTTTGATGGTGGAACCTGCTGGAGAAAACTTCACGGCATTATCCAGCAGGTTTATAAATAGCTGCTTCATGAGTTCTTCCTGGGCATATAGAAGAACTTCTCCACGATGGAAGCTGATGGTGAGATCTCGATTTGACCACTTGCCATAGATCATGGCAATGACAAGGCGCAGCTGTTCGGTGACGTTATAGGTTTTTTTGTCTGTTATGAGGACTTGGTTTTCGAGTTTTGAGAGGGCAAGGACCTGATCGGAAAGATCAGCCAAGCGATGTGATTCATTGATGATGATCTTTAAGTAGGCATCACGTTGCTCTTTTGAAAGGTCTTCCCTTTGTAGAATCTTTGCAAAACCTTTGATGGACACAATGGGGGTTTTAAACTCATGGGAGAAGTTGTTGACAAAATCTGTCCGAAGAAGCTCTACACTGGCTAGTTCCTTGGCCATATGGTTGAAGCGCTGGGAGAGCTGCTTCAGTTCCTTTGGCCCTTTTAGGTGAAGTCTTGCACTGTAATCTCCTTCCGCGATGCGGTCTGTGGCCTTCATAATTTCCGATAGGGGCTTCAATGGCTTTTGGCTAAAGAGGAAGGCGAAAACAGTGCCGATGAGGAGGCTGATGATGGCAAAGGCCAGTAGGGGAGCTCCATGGGTATGCTCCACAACATTTACGCCCATCTTCGTCAAGAGGTAGCCAAGAAAAAAGAGCACAAAGGAAGAGCCCAGCATGATAAGGCAAACTATGGCAGCAAAAAGAAGGGCCAGCTGAAACTTCCTTAATCTTCTCAAGAGACTATCCATGGTGAATCACCGCCTTATAGCCGATGCCTCGTATGGCCACAATAGTAAACTCTTGAAAATCCTCAAACCTTTTACGCAATCGATTGATGTGGACATTGACGGTGACTTCAGAGGTTTCAGAGTCCATGCCCCAGATTTCATCCATGAGTTGAAGCCTGGTGAAGATCTTCTCGGGATAGGAGAGCAGTAGATAAAGAAGATAGAACTCTTTCTTGGGGAGGGTCTGACTGACCCCATCTTTCACCACACTTAAAGCCTCATAGTCTAAGGTCAGCTTGCCCAGATGAAGCTTATGCTCATGGGCGATGGCCGATCTTCTTAAGAGGGCTTTGATGCGTAGGAGCATCTCTTCTTCATGGACGGGTTTTACCATATAGTCATCGGTGCCAGAGAGAAACCCTTTGGTAAGTTCTTCCGGGAGGCTTTTGGCTGTGACCATGAGAATAGGGGTTTGGTCTCCAACACTGCGCATATGGGCCGTGAATTCGTAACCATCCATCTTTGGCATCATCACGTCCAGGACAATGAGATCTATTTTTTCATGGAGAAGAAAATCCAATGCCTCTAACGGGTCTTTGGCTAAAACCACCCGATATCCTGCCAGGGTCAAAATAGTCTCCATAAGGGATCTTTGGCTGGGATCATCCTCCACCACCATGAGTTGAAACATAGGGCACCTCCATAACTGTAATAAAAAAAGTATACCATAGAAGATAAACTGTTCATAAACAGAAGGGAGAGTGTGTCCAAGGGGAGAATTTTCCTAGAGAAGTTTTTCTAGAGAAGCCCCATTAGTTTATGTTCAGTTTTTCATAAGGATGTATCATGGCCGTTGTACGAATACAAAGGAGTAGATAAATTATGCTGCAAATTAAGAAAATAAGTAAAAAATATCAAACCGGAGAGCTCATACAGACGGCCTTAGATGATGTGAGTTTGAACCTTCGAGACAATGAATTCGTGGCCATTTTAGGAGCCAGCGGTTCTGGAAAAACCACGCTGTTGAACATCATCGGGGGGCTGGATCGATATGATCAAGGAGACCTTGTCATCAACAGCATTTCCACGAAAAATTACAAAGATCGGGATTGGGATGCTTATAGAAACCATACCATTGGCTTCGTGTTTCAAAGCTATAACCTCATTGGACATCAATCCATCTTGTCTAATGTGGAGCTGGCCTTGACCATTTCAGGCATCTCTAGGAGCACGCGCAAAGAGCGGGCCAAGAAGGCCTTAGAAGAAGTAGGCCTCTTGGCTCATATCCATAAAAAGCCCAGCCAGATGTCTGGTGGACAGATGCAAAGGGTGGCCATAGCCAGAGCCCTTGTGAATAACCCAGATATTCTCTTGGCAGATGAACCCACGGGGGCTTTGGATACTGAAACCAGTGTGCAAGTCATGGAACTGTTGAAGGAAGTGGCCAAGAATAGGTTGGTGGTCATGGTGACCCATAACCCCGAACTGGCAGAAAAATATGCCACCCGTACGGTGCGTCTTCAAGATGGCCGAGTCATGGATGACTCCGCACCCTATGAAGTGGACCAGGAAGAGCTAGGGCAGCCAGAACATAAGTCCATGGGAAAATCCTCCATGTCCTTTCTTACCTCCTTATCTCTGTCCTTTAATAATTTAAAGACCAAAAAAGGTAGAACCATCCTCACGGCCTTTGCAGGGTCCATTGGGATCATTGGTATTGCATTGATTCTGTCGTTATCCACCGGAGTAAATCAGTATATTGAAGATATTCAAAGAAGCACCATGGCCTCCTACCCCATCACCATTGAGGAGCGGTCCTTTGATTTGAGTAGTGTCATTGCAGATACCCCAGGGCCTGGGTTAGGTGTGGAGAAGGTGACTCATGCCTTAGACGGGGTCTATGTCAACCCAGAGGAGCTGGAAAGAGCATCCATGGTCTCCACCAACTATAGTGAGAACAACCTCACAGCCTTTAAGAAGTATCTAGACGATTCAGAAAGTAGCATCCATGACTATGTGGGTGAAAATGGCATTGTCTATTCCTATAACACAAGCTTTGCCGTATACACTAGAGATCCAGAGGGGATTTTCCTAAATACCGATGGAAGTACGTTATCTGAGGAAGCTCCTTCCAGAGGACCCGGAGCCATGTTTGATGCCATGGGGGGAAATAATGTAAACTTTGGAGAGCTTCTTCCTGGGGCACAAGGAGGAGGTATCAGTGAAGCCATTTTAGAAACCTATGAAGTGGTTTCTGGTGTATGGCCACAAGCTTATGACGAAATGGTCTTGGCCTTGAATAAAAACAGCGAGATTTCCGCCACGACCTTATATGAACTGGGTATTTTACCCACCAAAGAGTATCAGGAAATCATGGACAAGATAGACAAAGGAGAAGAAGTCCTCCTGGAAGAGCGCAAGCTCTCCTATGAAGAAATCATGAGTCAGAAATTCTATCTTCTACCGGCAGCAGATACCTTCCAAAAAGAAGAAGGGGGTCTTTATCGAGAGCTCACCTCCTTAGAAGAGGTAGAAGGACTTTTAGACCAGGCCCTAGAGATGAAAATCAGCGGGGTGGTTCGTCTAAAGGAAGAGGCGGAATATGCATTAATTTCCAGTGTCTTTGGGTATACGAAAGCTTTGACAGATTACGTCATTGCCTATACCAATGAAAGCGAAGTGGTGAGGGAACAACAAGATCAAAAAGACATCAATGTGTTAAGTGGCGTTTCCTTTGCCCCTTTGGATGAAGGTGCAAAAATTGCCGATACCAAGGTGTTCCTTGAAAACCTTGGCGTTACGGAAAAAGCTGGGCTTTTTAGCGCCATGCTCTCCAGTGGGCAAGTGGCACCACCAGAGGGATTCAGGCCGGGACAACCACTGGATGAAGTGACTCTTTCGACCATGTTTGATAGATATCTAGAGGACCCAGAGGAGGAGGTGCTCCTTTCACTTTATGACAGCTACATCTCTCCAGGAACCTATGAAGAGAACCTAGAGAAGTTTGGGGTGGTGAGTTTGGATGCGCCTTCAGCCATCAATATCTACGCCGATAGTTTTGAAGCCAAAGACCAGATTGCTGAAGCCATTGCCAGCTACAACAAAGAAGCCTCAGAGGTGGACCAGATTGCCTATACAGACTATGTGGCCATCCTCATGTCTTCAGTGACCACCATCATCAATGTCATCACCTACGTACTCATTGCTTTTGTGGCGGTATCCTTGGTGGTATCTTCCATTATGATTGGCATCATCACCTTCATCTCTGTTCTAGAGCGAACGAAAGAAATCGGTATTCTTCGAGCCATTGGTGCTTCAAAGAAGAACATTTCCCAGGTGTTTAATGCAGAGACGTTCATTATAGGGGTCATCACAGGATTCATAGGGGTGGGGGTTACGCTTCTTTTACTTCTGCCAACCAATGCCATCATCCATGCAGTGACGGGACTGGATACGGTAAATGCCATGTTACCTCCTATCAGCGCGATCGTTCTCATCCTCTTAAGTATTGCCCTAACGGTTCTTGGAGGCCTTATTCCAGCGAAGAAGGCAGCCAAGCAAGACCCTGTGGAAGCTTTGAGAACGGAGTAGTAGTCTTTTTTGTAGACCACCATAGACTGACGAATAAAAAAAGGTGCAGCACACGCCCCGTTATGGGTAGCGGCTGCACCTTTTTTAGGTTAAGAACGATGGTGTAAGAGCCTTTGATGGACATGGCCAAAGGAAGGGGAAAGAGGTTATCCTTCAACACGGTTTCTACCATTTTCCTTGGCTCTGTACAGTGCTTGATCTGCACGGTCAATGCACGCTTCCACAGATTCCTCTGGTTGCTTTTCAGCCACACCAATACTGAGGGTCACTTGGTGTAGATGTTCAAATTCGTAAGATGCCATGGCTTGTCGGATCCGCTCTGCTTCTATCTTTGCACCTTGTAGATCTGTGTTGGGCATCATGATGATAAATTCTTCACCACCATATCTGGCCAACACATCTTCTCCTCTCGTTACACTGGCAACGATCAAGGGTACTTGCTTTAACACCAGATCACCCGCCCCATGACCGTATTGATCATTGATCTTCTTAAAGTGATCCACATCTAACAGGGCAAAGGATGTGGTCAAGTTCATTCGAGTGGATCTGGATAACTCCTTTGCCACAAATTCAAAGAAAGAATGGCGATTGTAGCTTTGGGACAATTGGTCTCGCATAGCCATATTGGTCAGTTTATCTCTGTACTTGTTGATGTAGAGAATACCGAACCACAGGAGGAAATAGATCATGGAAATCACAAGAATCATCATAGTTCTATAGAGATTGAGCTGATACAATTGATTGCTCTTGCCCATCATAAACACATAGGCCACAGGCTTTCCAGAGATGGTTTTCAGGGCATGATAGTGCACCACAATCATGTCCCCTGCATGGGTAATGGTGGTGCTAAAGGACTCCCCGAGAGATAAATGGTCCTTTGCGACGTCCCTTAATTTTTCTGAAAAGAGCGGATCATCAAACAATTGTAAACCATAGGGATTATGCTGGAGACTTTGGAAGACCTCTTTATCACGGACATAATCTTCTGAAACTAAGCTGACTTCGTATCGTGACTGCTCCTCTAGAAAAACAGTATCTTCCATGATAGAACGCTTGAGTATGAATCCAATATCATTGTTTTTGTAGGTGCTGCTTAATACATTCACAAGGCTCTCCATGGAGATAGAGATTTCCACACTGCCTACATAGTGTCCTGCATGAAACAAAGGGTACACAAAGCGGTATCCATTAAAAATTCTGCCTTCTTCAAATCCTGTAACATATCGCTTTTCCGTAGACACAATGCGAATGGATTCTCTAATGTCCACCAAAGAATCCCCATACTTATCCGGTGCATGAAAACGATAAAAACTTCGCCCATCCACGGTATGGAAATGGAGCTGTCTAAAGTCATAAGACACAGCAATATCATAAGTCGCCCAATTGATGCTGAAGCTCCTGCCTTAGAGCCATGGACTCCTCCTCCGATGCGTTGGTGGATTGATCCATGATGCTCAAAACCTCAGGATTTTCAATGATGGCTTCATAAATGAAATTGGAGAACTTTTCATACATGGCAAGAATGCTGCTTTGGGAACTCACGAGGATATCCTCTCGTACATTTAAAAGATTTTGTTTTTGCGCCTCATAAGTTTGGAAGGTGTTGAAAATCAAGGCCATCCAAATGATGGTCATGAGTCCACCCACCAACATGATGAATGGATGTTTTTTTATACTGGGATAGATGCTGCTGGATATGTTCTTTTTAGGAATGATTCCTCGCCCCCCTTTGGATGGTTAGACCACTTCAACTGCACCAAGTGCTAATGCTACCTGGCACCGATACTACTCCTCATGGCAGTCTCTGTGGCCGATGCATCACCTGAAGTATTCAGATGCCTATACCCATAGAATACCATGGTAAAAATGGGTGCTCAATAGATGTATAGAGACTATTGAGAGTATTCTGAAGCATCTTCAAGTACGCTCTGGGAGGGTTCTAGAAACACACCGGATATGTAGGTATCGTGTAATGGTCTGGAAAATTTTCGTGAAAGCCTAGAAGAAGCTTTGTGAGGCCATATAGATCCCAAGCTTGGGGAAGGGCATTAGGCTGAACGGACAAAAGGTGCAGCACACGTCCCCGGATAGGGGGAAGTAGCTGCACCTTTTTTAGGTTAAGAACGATGTTGTAAGAGCCTTTGATGGACATGGGCCCGTAGGAGACCTTGATTGATCACAAAGGCTAAGATGCCACCCATGGCGAACTGGACGATGTTCCAAGGCACGCTGAAAATGGGCACTAAGAAGTTTCCGAAGATGATGCCAGCAGCCACATAATAACCCAGGACCATCCATATCCCTGCCACGATCATCCCTACCAATTGACTTAGAGTGATGCCATAGCGGTCTTTGAGCTTAAAGAGTAGGAGGCCTAGAAGAGGTAAGCCCAAGGCTGTGAAAAGAAGCTGTCCGTGCACTCGACTGACCAAAGCTTCAGCCAATGCCAAAGTGCTGACCCCCTCAACATTTTCTTGAATGGTGCCCATAGCTTGGTTGCCTATGTGCACCATGAAGTAGAGGAGGACGGAAAACCATACCAAGGAAGTGCCCCAGAGCACATGCTTTTGATTTCTTTTTTCGCTGGAGAAGTACCCCACCAAAAAGCCCATGAGTCCTTTGATCACAAGGGTTGGAATGGCCCAGTGGGCATAGCCACCCAGGACATCTGCCAGCATGGACCCAAGGCCTGCGGCAATGGCGCCATGGACAGGGCCCAGAAGAATCCCCCCTAAAAAGATGGCCGTATCCCCTGCATGGATGTATCCATTGGTGAAGGGGATGGGAATTTTAATGACCGAGGTGGTGATGAACACAAAGGCGGTCATCAGTGCGGTATAGGTTAAAATACGAATGTTACTTTTCATTTTGCTAATCCCTTTCTGCTTGTATTCAACTAGAGTATAATTTATAATTGACATCATCTATAGGTGCAATACAAGAGAAGTTGATAGGGTCAGATCCCAGGAGGATGAAGATGATTGGTTTTTTGATGCAGTTTGAAGAGGGGACTGGCGTCCCCAAATATATGCAGCTTTATCAAAGGCTCAAGGAAGACATGTTAAAAGGGCGCATGAAAAAAGGAGAAAAGCTCCCTTCGGTGCGCTCTGTGGCCAGTTCTTTGGGGGTGAGTAAGATCACGGTGGAAAATGCCTACAATCAGCTGCTGGTGGAAGGATTTGTGGAGAGCGTGCCCAAGAGTGGCTATTTCGTCCAGGACCTCGAGAGCACCGCCATGATCTTTGGGGAGGAACTGCCCCATAGCATTGAGGAAGAGGAGCCATTTCAAGAGGTGGTCACAGACGGAGCCAGCGAAGGAACCTTTCACTTTCAAGAATGGAAGAAAGCCATCAATGGCGTCCTAGAGTATGAGCAAGAAGCGCTCTTAAGTGCTGGGGACTGTCAAGGGGAATATGCGCTACGCTACGAGATAGCCAAGTTCATCTATCAATCCAGGGGTGTTCGGGCAAAGCCTTCCCAAGTGGTGGTGGGAGCAGGAATCCAGGTGCTTTTCAGCCTCTTGGCGGCTTTTCTTCGGCAAAAAACTAAGGAAATCGCCTTTGAATACCCAGGATTTTCCAAAGGCATGTACATTTTTGAAGATCATGGCTATGACACCATGAAGATTCCCATTGATGAGGAAGGATTGGTTTTGAAGGAGCTGGAAGAAAGCAGTGCAAAAATTGTCTATGTATCGCCTTCCCATCAGTATCCCACAGGCAGTGTGATGCCCATCAAAAAGCGCATGCAGCTTCTTTCATGGGCAGAGCGGGTGGATGGATACATCATCGAAGATGATTATGACAGTATGCTCCGCTATGAAGGTTATCCAGTACCAGCGCTTCAAGGCATCTCCACCAGTGACCGGGTGATTTATGCAGGGTCTTTTTCCAAGCTTTTGCTTCCGTCCCTGCGTATCAGTTTCATCATCTTGCCCAAAGCACTGCTGCCAAGTTTTCATGAGGTGCGCAATCGCTATTCACAATCTGTGTCTAAAATTGAGCAGTTGGCCTTGGCCAGCTATATGAAGGAAGGATCTTTTCTAAGACATCTTCGGAGAATTCGCATGCTCTATGGCAAGAAAAATCAGCTTCTGGTGGATGCCTTTAAGAAAAATCCCACCAAGGATTTCCAATTGGTGGGCAAAGAATCAGGACTCCATGTGGTGCTTTCCTTTGCCCCCAAGATCCAGCTGGAAAAGATGGTGCAAATAGCCAGAGAAGAAGGCATTCTCTTGGAAGGCGTGGAAGAGTATCCAGACAATCGCATCTTGGTGTTTCCCTATAGCGGCATTTCTGATGACCAGATGGAAGACGTGGTAAAAAAAATAGTTTCCATTGCCCATGAGGCTAAGAAGTCGTAAAGATTTCATGAAAAAGTAGAGGAATGAACAATGGTATATCTATTTATGGGGCCCAGTTGTACAGGTAAAAGCACCGTGGCCAAGGCTTTGCAAAATCAGTTGTCCCTGACCATTTATGAGGGCAAAGATTATCTCAGATTGGCAAAAAATCAAGGGCAGGCGTACGCCTGTTTTTCGGACATTTTACTGAAAGCCAGTGAAAGCGAAGCGTCTCATGTGATTTATGTGATCACAGAGCCCAAAGAACTGGAGAGGCTTCCACAGGATGCATCCATGAAAAAAGTTCGGTTTACAGCAAAAGTGGACCACATTAAAGACCGCTTCAAAAAGCGTATGCATGGACAATTACCGCCACCGGTGGAAAAAATGATCCAAAAACAAGTGGAAAGCTTTCAAGACCTAAGGGCAGACCTTGTATTAAATACCAGTGAAGAAACCCCAGAGGTCATGGTGGAAAAGCTGCTACAATTGTAAAAAGAGATAAAAAAAAACCTGGAAAGCTATTATTTGCTTTTTCAGGTTTTTTTTTGTTAGTTAAAGAGTCCTTTGAAGAACTTTCCAATGGCCTCAAAGATGCTTCTAAAAAAGCCGGTGATGCCTGTTTTCACATCTTCATCCAGGTCTTCCCAGGTGGACTTTACATTGTCTAAGAGATTCCCACCTTCTTTTATGAGGTTTTGACCAAAGTCTTTGATGGCTTCTTTTTGTGCATCGGTGAATTCCAGTTCTGAGAACTTCTTCATGAGATTCACCAAGCGCTCAATGTTTTCTTCAGACAATATGTCTTGTAGATTGTAGTTATTGATGACGTTGTTCACGATGTTGATGATTACTGTGTCCGTGATGACGCCGCCATGGTCTTCTTTATACTGCTGGATTTGGGCTTTCATGTCAGCGATGGCTGCGTTTAAAAGGTCGTCAGAGTAGCCTTCTTTCCCATCATTTTCTTCATGGATGTCAGAAGTCTCTTGAAGCTCTTCCTGGGCCACGGCCACATTGTCTTCAGAGAGGGTAAAACCTGCTTCTTGGAAGGCTTTATAGACCCCTGCCAAAGCACCAGACCCATCCACAGCTTTCACGGAGGCGATGCGTAGGGTGACGTTCACAGCGCCCGCTGTGATGGCTGCGTTTTGATATTGGGCTTCGGTGATCCGTGTGATGGTTGCAGGGGTAACGATGTCTACCTTGACACCTTGTCCATCAGCACCAGGCATGATGTACACAGAAGAGTATACTTGATAATAGTTCACGTTGTTTCGTAGGAGTCCGTTGAGCTCGCTGATGGCTACGAGATGCTGGTCTGCCACGCTGGATACACCCAGTAAAGCCTCCGTGCGTTCTTTTTCCTCCACCGTCAAGCTTTCGCCATAGGAAAAGGCAGGATTGGTCAATTCCTTGGCTTCAACGCGCAATGCACTTAAGGGGAGAGATACCAAGAGGAGGAGTAGCAGTGCTGTTTGAAGCACTTTATTAACCCCATGGTTTCTTTGTAGTGGAATGTTCATCGTAATTCTCCTTCATGATGGTTTTTTCTTTTATCCTATCATGAAATTCTTTGAGAACCATGAGGAATTCATGAAGTTTTGAGACCTGCATTTTTAAGAAGTTTTCCATGGATGCTAGAACAAAAGAGAAAAAACAACACCCATGGTGGTGTTTGGCGTACTACGGGGAGCCCACAAATAGCTGGGGGAAAACATCGATCTTGAAATTAATCCTGGGGTTTGGTCCAGACATTGGTATAATAGAAGAAGCAAAATTGAAGATCAGAAATTATTTTGAACAAGGAGCTCTTTTCCCTGTTGGGATGAAGGTAGTGGAAACCTTCATCCCAACAGTAGGGAAGAACCCTAAAGAAAAAGGAGAAAAGCCATGGGAACTTATAGAGAAGCTTTTTTTGAGGAATACATAGTGCTAGACTTAGAGACCACAGGGCTTTCCCCCGTGGACTGTGAGATTATTGAAATTGGTGCAATTTTATATAAACAAGGTGAAAAGGCAGCAGAATTTTCCGCACTCATAAAACCTAAGGTGCCCATTTCAAGTTTTATCACAAACCTCACAGGCATCACCAATGCCATGGTGGCCAAAGAAAAGACCATTGAAGAGGTGTTGCCTCAGCTCAAGGAGTTTTTAGGCCAAGAGGTGATCTTGGCACATAATGCAAATTTTGATGTGGGGTTTCTTCGCGTAGCCTATGAGCGTGTTCTAGGGGAATCCTTTCCCAATGATTATGTAGATTCCATGAAAATCAGCCGAAAGCTCTTTCCCAAAGAAAGACATAGACTTCAAGACGTAACGGCACGATTTGGGGTGAGACGTGAAGGTGCCCATCGATCTATTTCAGACTGCATCATGACCCATGAAGTGTATGAAGCCATGAAAGGATACTGTGAAAGAGAAGGTATTTCTTTGGCAGCGCTGCCAAGGAAAAAGCAGTATGGCGCAGGCGTAGATTTAAAGGCATTGGTAAAACCCAAGGATTCCCCCAGTGAAAGTCATCCTTTGTTTGGCAAAGGTGTTTGTGTTACAGGGACGTTAAAAACTGGTTCTCGGCAACTACTTCTTCAAAAAATCCTGGACCGAGGGGGTGTCCCCATGGATTCTGTCACAAAGAAAACCCACATCTTGGTCATTGGGGATCTGGCCTTGGAAAAGGTCCAAGGAAAGAAGTCTTCTAAAGAGGAAAAGGCAGAGCGGTATAGGGACCAAGGACAACCCCTTGTGATCTTAAAGGAAGAAGACTTTCTACAACTGCTTTAGTGAAAAAGAATTCTTTGCAAAAGAAAGGAAGAAGGGGAATATGAATAGGAAACAGTCAAGAGTGTACTTGGTGAAAAGTATGTTGAATTTTGTCTCTGGCCTCATCACTGCCATGACAGCGGTGATTTACTATCAGCGTCAGCAGTGGCCACCGGTACTGGCGTTATCCTTGGCCGCCATAAGCTTTTTCATCGCCAGTTATTTGTACTTGAAAAAGAGAAAAGAACAAGATGTCCCTTAAGGGGATGAAAAGAATTGGGAACCCTGGCAAAAAGACTAGCAAAACGTCTATTTGTCAGGGGGTTTTTCAAGGTATATTTGAGATGGCGAAGATAAAATCATAGAGAAAATGCATACACAATTGGGAGTTCTTCCCGTATAATGACTACTAAAAGGCTGGAAAAAGAAAGGATGGATGGTGCATGGATCAGTTTGGTTTTATGGTGGGACTTGAGAAGAAAGAGGCTTTTGAAGGATGGTTTTCCAAGGTGGATGCCAAGGAATGTGGGCTGATGTTTTCGGTGATTTGGGGTTATACCACCCATGAAGAGAGTGGTCATGCCTTTATTCAGTTTACCAGCAGCCTCTCCCATGAGACGGCGTACATCACCTACCATTTGTCGGAGCTTTGGGTGGAAGAGGAACCCTTTGTCCTTCACATCGGTAAAAATCGTCTCTCTAGAGAAGGCATGGCGCTGGATTTTCACATCCATGACCAAAGGATACAAGGGCAGTTCTTCTTTTCAGCGCTATCCCCCATTGAGACGTCCTTTCTAAAGCCAGGAATCATGGGATGGCTCACCCATTTTCCCAATGAATGCAATCATGGTCTCATCAGCATGAATCATGGGGTCCAAGGGGCCCTTCGCATAGGAGATCGGCTGTTCCCGATGAAAGAAGCCAAGGGGTACATGGAAAAGGATTGGGGCAGTAGTTTTCCAAAAGCATATGTGTGGGCTCAATCCAATGACTTTTTGGAAGGCTCTGTGGTCTTTAGTTATGCCACCGTACCCATGCTGGGCGTCATGCCAAAGGATTTTTCCTTCTTCTACAGCATCTGGGAACGGAGTACCGTTTTAGCTCTATAGAAGGCAGCAGGCTACTACACTTTAAGGTGAAGGACAAGGCCTTTGTGGCCATCTTAAAGAAGGGTCCATACAAAGTGGTGATCAAAGCCAAGCAAGCACATCCTGTGGTTTTGGCATCCCCTGACCATGGAGAGATGAAAGCAAAGATCAAAGAATCCTTAGATGGTAGATTGCTTGTGAAAGTATTTCTTAAGGAGCAAGAACTCCTTTTCTTGGAGACGGACCGCGCGTCCATCGATGTGCATTATCCCCTGGAGGAGTCTTAAAAAACTTCTAGCGCCTAGAGAAAGAAACAAGAAGTTTCTCTGGGTGCTTTTTATTTATCGGAAAATTCTGTTATAGTAGAGTAAAAGAGGAGTAGAGAGGAGTAGAAAGACATGGCCATCAAGACCAAAGTCACAGAGCAAGATGTATTTGAGTTCATTGAAGAGTTAACGGTCTCTCCCAAACGTAAAGAAGATGCCCAAAAGCTTGTGGGCCTCATGGAAGAGCATACGGGGTATCCTCCCAAGATGTGGGGACCAAGCATTATCGGTTTTGGACAATACCATTATAAGTCGACACGAAGTGCCCAAGAAGGTGATTGGCCTTTGGTGGGATTTTCTCCTAGGAAAACGGCCCTTTCTCTCTATGTATACGCTGGAACGAAAAGGCAAGAGGAGCTTCTGGAAAAACTTGGCAACTATACCATGGGGAAAGCGTGCATTTATGTGAAGAAACTGGAAGACATTGACTTGGAGGTGCTCAAGGAGATGATGGATGAAACCATCAAGCTATTGGCAAAGGAATGAAACTAGACCGACCCGAATCATTGGGTTTGTATAGCCTAGGGGGGGGAAACCATGGATCAACAAGATCAACAAAAACTCATGAGGAGTCCGAAAAAACTGTCTTGGCTCTCTTTGGTGCTGGGGTTTGGCGCTTGGGGCGTCCTTGTTTTGGGCATCTTCCTAGGCATTTTTGTGGAGGTCATTGGCATTACCTCGTTCTTTACTCCAGTGATGCTTTTGGGGCTTTTGGGGGCCTATTTTGGCATCCAAGGGAGAAACCTTTTGGCGCATGAATCTTCTCGCTTGGCTGTACGTGCCAAACACGGCATTTATCTGGGGGTAGGCGCACTCATGACAACCCTTGTCCTTCGGGTACTGGTTTTTTTGTTTTTCATTTTGTGGTTGAAGCAGTGATCATGCTCTTGTAGTGGATTGAAAGGGGGGATGTAGTCATGGCGTGGCTGGAAGAAGTAGACCCTATTTATAGAAATGGCGCAGTGGTTTTGATGCTGTCTTTTATGGTCTATCTTGGGGCAAAGATGATTCTTCGGAGGTTTTACAAGAAACTGCTTGAAGAAGACAAATGGTATTTTACGAAAAGAATGGTATTTTACGAAAAGAATGGTATGAATAGTGTCTATGGGTTCATCGTCCTCATGGTGCTCATGACTTTCAGCGGTCAGTTACAAGGGTTTTATACTACCTTGGGTCTTGCGGGAGCAGGCATAACCTTTGCCTTACGTGAAGTCATTGTAAGCTTTACCGGGTGGTTTGCCATTTTCTTTGGCGACGTCTTTAAGGTGGGAGACAGAGTGCTCCTGGGTGGCCAATAGCTTCATCTTCACCTCTCCTGTGTACAATTACTCGGCCAACTTCAATTTTGTGTGGGATGAAATTCAAGTGCCCATTCGCTTTGGGAGTGATGTGGAGTTGGTGAAACGTA
>Ga0194136_1000827_pt1 | contig 15502 bp, 12 predicted proteins | sample TARM_MetaG_T3A_1_FD_134023 | JGI IMG/M metagenome (GOLD analysis project Ga0194136, IMG submission 134023) | Freshwater microbial communities from Pennsylvania, USA, analyzing microbe dynamics in response to fracking - TARM_MetaG_T3A_14 (version 2) | ecosystem: Environmental > Aquatic >...
GGTAATGCCAGGAGATAACATCACAATGGAAATCCAATTAATAAGCCCGATTGCTACAGAAGAAGGATTAAGATTCGCTATCCGTGAGGGTGGAAGAACTGTAGGAGCTGGAGTTGTAGCTTCGATTATTGAATAATTTAATGTTGAAATAAGGGACTAGGGGAGACCTAGTCCTTTAGATATTAAGATTTGCATTTAATTTTAATATTTGACAGAGGCTTTTTTATTGACAGAGAAAAAAAAATATGATAGATTTTATAAGATGGCTTTTCTAGAATGAGTGTGGTTTGTGTATTTTTAATAGCTATTCCGGCTATTTTGCACAATAAACTTGTAAGCATATTAATCATAACTTATGAAGTTGCTCGTTAAAAGGTAGGAGGTGTAACAGTGAGAGTTAAGGTAACACTTGCTTGTACAGAGTGCAAACAAAGAAATTACAATACAACAAAAAACAAAAAGACTAATCCAGACCGTATTGAGTTAAAAAAATACTGTAAATTTTGCAAAACTCATATCGCACACAAAGAAACGAAGTAGTTGGGTTGGGAAAATAAATTTTTGTTAAAGGAAGTGAGTATTATGTCAACCCAAGCAAACATTAATAATAAAGCAGGACTTGGGAAATACTTTAAGGGCGTAAAGTCTGAACTTAAAAAAGTTATTTGGCCAAACAAAAAAGAATTAACTAATCATACAGGGGTTGTAATTGTAACTTGCGTTATTGCCACTGCGGTTATTTGGATTTTAGACACTGTTTTTGGTTCAGGGTTAGGTGCAATAATTAAATAACTAATTAATTTGTTTAAAAGGAGGCGAGACTATCTATCACAGGTAGATAGGTCCATATATGTCCCAACAACAAGCGAAATGGTATGTTGTCCATACCTATTCTGGCCATGAAAACAAGGTAAAAACCAACATAGAAAAAATAGTTGAGAATAGAGGCATGGATGACGTAATACTTGAAGTAAATGTACCAACTGAAGAAACAATAGAGATTAAAAATGGAAAGAAAAAGGTAAAAGAAAGCAAGTTATATCCTGGGTATGTTATTATCAAAATGATAATGACTGATGAGTCTTGGTACTTAGTTAGAAATACCAGAGGGGTAACTGGTTTTGTAGGCCCTAGTTCCAAACCTATACCGCTAACAGATGCGGAAGTAAGAGCTATGGGAGTAGAAATTATTCGTCAGGAAATCAACATCAAACAGGGAGATTCGGTTAGAGTTATATCTGGACCCTTTGAAAGTTTTGTTGGAACAGTTGAAAATGTTAGCTTAGAAAAGCAAACGTTCAAAGTACGTATTTCCATGTTTGGGAGAGAGACACCTGTAGAATTAAGTTTTGATCAAGTAGTATCAATTTAGTTTGGATTATATTTTATATAGATATAAACCTATGAATATATTAAGGAGGTGTATTAAAAATGGCAAAAAAAATAACAGGACAAATTAAATTACAAATACCAGCGGGTAAAGCTACACCAGCACCACCGGTAGGGCCAGCATTAGGACAACACGGGGTTAACATTATGGGGTTCTGTAAGGAGTTTAATGCAAAGACAGCGGATCAAGCTGGATTAATAATTCCTGTAGTTATCTCTGTATACCAAGATAGATCATATACTTTCATTACTAAAACGCCACCAGCTGCAGTTTTAATAAAAAAAGCTATAGGTATCGAATCAGCTTCAGGTGAGCCTAACAAAAAGAAAGTGGGTAAGATTTCTAAAGCTAAAATTAAAGAAATCGCTGAATTAAAAATGCCTGACTTAAATGCTGCTTCAGTTGAAACAGCTATGAGTATGATAGCTGGAACAGCTAGAAGTATGGGAATTGAAGTAATAGACTAATAACTTTTATTAAGTGGGAGGTTCTCACAAATAAACCGTTAAAACCACAAGGAGGAATTTAAAATGCCTAAAAAAGGTAAAAAATATTTAGAAGCATTAAAGTTAGTAGATAAGACTAAAACTTACGGATTAACTGAAGCTGTTGGGTTAGCTAAACAAACTGCTACAGCTAAATTTGATGAAACAATCGAACTGCATATAAAATTGGGTGTTGACTCAAGACATGCAGATCAACAAGTAAGAGGAGCAATTGTGTTACCTCATGGAACTGGAAAAACATCTAAAGTGTTAGTATTTGCTAAGGGTGAGAAAGCAACTGAAGCTGAAAAAGCTGGGGCTGACTTTGTAGGAGCAGATGAATTAGTTACTAAAATCCAGGGAGAAAACTGGTTTGACTTTGATGTTGTTGTAGCTACACCGGATATGATGGGAGTAGTAGGAAGACTTGGTAGAGTATTAGGACCTAAAGGTTTAATGCCAAACCCTAAATCAGGTACAGTAACATTTGACGTTGAAAGAGCAGTTAAAGAGATTAAAGCCGGTAAGGTAGAATATAGACTTGATAAAACAAATATTATTCACGTACCAGTAGGTAAAGCTTCTTTTGAACAAGAACAACTTGTTGAAAATATTAAAACTTTAGTTGAGGCTGTTGTTAAGGCAAAACCAGCTGCTGCTAAGGGACAATATTTAAAAAGCATTACACTAACTAGCACGATGGGTCCAGGAATCAAAGTTAATTCAGCTAAAGCTGTGGAGTAAAAATTTAACTGTTGACAGGACTCGAATATATTGTTAGAATAATCAAGAAGTTAAAAGTTGAATATTTGCCGTAGACAGTAGGTGCTTAAAGGCTTAATATCCTGCCGAGGTTTTTAATAAATTTGTTAAAAACAAGACCTCTTTATGTCTACACATTTAGAGGTCTTTTATAATGACGGCAAAGTTTTATAAGAAAGAGGAGGTGGGTTAACGGATGTCAAAAGCAAAGGATTTAAAATCTCAAGTAGTTGCTGAAATTACCGAAAAACTTCAAAATTCTACTGCTGCAATCGTAGTAGACTATAGAGGATTAAAGGTTGAACAAGTTACTGAGTTAAGAAAAAGATGTAGAGAGCAAGGCGTTGAGTATAAAGTATACAAAAATACTTTAGTGAGAATGGCTGCTAAAAACGCTAACATGGAACAACTTGTGAGTGAGCTAGTTGGACCGAACGCGATTGTTTTCAGTTATGATGACCCAATTGCACCTGCAAAAATAGCAGGAGAATTTGCTAAAGACAATAAGGCGTTAGAAATGAAATTTGGTGTTGTAGAGGGAGCCTTCTATAATGAGGACAAGCTTAAAGAATTAGCTAATGTTCCAGCTAAAGAAGTTCTAATCGCTAAGTTATTAGGAAGCTTTAAAGCTCCAGTTTCAAATTTTGCTTACTTAATTAAAGCAATTGCAGATAAAAAAGAAGCTGAAGGTCAAGAGTAATACAAACTAAAGAAAATAAATTAAAAAAATTATGGAGGTGCCTATAATGACAATTGAACAAATATTAGAAGCAATTGAAAATATGAAGGTATTAGAATTAAACGAGTTAGTAAAAGCAGCAGAAGAGAAATTTGGAGTATCTGCATCAGCGCCAGTAGTTGTTGGTGGAGCAGCAGCAGGAGCGGTAGCTGAAGAGAAAACTGAGTTTGATGTAATCCTTAATAACGCAGGAGCATCAAAAATCAACGTAATCAAAGTAGTAAGAGAAATTACTGGATTAGGATTAAAAGAAGCTAAAGAAGTAGTAGACAACGCGCCAAAAGCATTAAAAGAAGGCGTTACTAAAGAAGAAGCAGATGCACTTAAAGCTAAGTTAGAAGAAGCTGGAGCTTCTGTAGAAGTTAAGTAATTCAGACTAAAATAAAAGGGACTCCTATTAGGAGTACCTTTTTTATCTATTTTTTGTAAAAGTATATTTTGAATGAACAAAATTTACTTAATAACATAATATTGACAATTTGTAAAACATTATGATAGAATAGTAAATTGCATTATAGTGTTTTTTTATTGTTGTATAAACTTAGAAAATGTTGTCAATAGTATATGTGTAGTGACAAGTTTTTGTCTGTTCAGCGAAGGAATTATACTAATAGTTATAATAAATATATAATATTATTTTTTAATTAGATCAAAAAGAGTTTTATATCTCCTCTTACGGGAGAGTTATTAAATCTTTTTACTTTATTTATTACAAGGAGTGAATATTAGCATGCCACATCCTGTCAAAGTTGGTAAGAAAGAAAGAATGAGTTATTCAAAGATTAAAGAAGTACTCGAGGCACCATATTTAATTGAACTTCAAAAAGAGTCCTTTCAGTGGTTTTTAGAAGAGGGCCTTAAGGAAGTTCTAGAAGACGTTTCTCCGATAGTAGATTACTCAGGCAATCTAATTTTAGAGTTCGTTGATTATCACTTAGATGAGAACCCTAAATATGATGTTGAGGAATCAAAGGAAAGAGATGTGACCTATGCTGCTGCATTAAAAGTAAAGGTTCGTTTAATTAACAAGGAAACCGGTGAAGTTAAGGAACAAGAAGTTTTCATGGGAGAGCTTCCGCTAATGACTGAAACAGGAACCTTTGTTATTAATGGCGCAGAGAGGGTTATAGTAAGTCAGTTAGTAAGATCTCCAGGGGTTTACTATTCTAAGGAGATAGACAAAACAGGTAAACAACTATTCTCTTCAACGGTTATACCGAATAGAGGGGCTTGGTTGGAGTATGAAACGGATTCTAATGATATCGTATCCGTAAGAATTGATAGAACTAGAAAGCAACCTGTTACAGTCTTATTAAGAGCATTAGGGTATAGTACAAACGAAGAGATTAAGAACTTACTTGGAGAAGACGAGAGAGTGTTAGCAACTCTAGATAAGGATAGCACAGATAGTACAGAGAGTGCCCTTCTTGAAATCTATAAGAAGTTAAGACCTGGTGAACCTCCTACGTTAGATAGTGCTAATAATTTGATTAATTCACTATTTTTTGACGCAAAGCGATATGACTTAGCTAAAGTAGGTAGATACAAATTTAATAAGAAACTGTCAATCGCAAATAGGATATATAATAAAAAGGCAGCGGAAAATATTGTTGACCCAAAGACCGGAGAAATACTAGTAGAAGAGGGACAACTTATAGACAGAGAGACCTCACTATTGATACAAAACATAGGTATAAATCAAGCTAGAATCCTTTCTGAGGAGCACAAGATAGTAAAGGTTATCGGAAATAATTGTGTTGACATAAAAGAGCATATTAAATTCAATATAGATGATTTAAAGATTAAAGAGAAGGTATACTATCCTGTCTTAGAGGAAATTCTACATAAGTATGAAGATGAGGACGAGATTAAGGATGCTATATCAGAACGTATGAGAGAATTAATACCAAAACATATAATAGTTGCAGATATTATTGCATCTATTAATTATGCCTTCAATTTAGACCATAACATTGGTAATATTGATGATATTGACCATCTAGGAAATAGAAGACTTCGTTCCGTAGGGGAATTGCTACAAAATCAATATAGAATTGGACTCTCTAGAATGGAGAGAGTTGTAAGAGAAAGAATGACAATACAGGATGTGGAGTTAGTTACACCTAATGCGTTAATTAACATCAGACCTGTTGTTGCATCTATAAAAGAGTTTTTCGGTAGTTCTCAATTATCACAGTTTATGGATCAAACAAACCCATTAGCAGAGTTAACCCATAAGAGACGTCTATCTGCTCTAGGGCCTGGAGGGCTATCTAGAGAGAGAGCGGGATTTGAGGTACGTGACGTACATCATTCACACTATGGACGCATGTGCCCTATAGAAACTCCAGAGGGACCTAATATAGGACTTATCAACTCCTTAAGTTCCTATGCGAGGGTAAATGAGTATGGATTCATTGAGTCACCATATAGAAAAGTTGATAAAAAGCGTTTAGTTGTAACTCGTAATGTTGAATATTTAACTGCAGACGAAGAGGATTTATTTATCATCGCACAGGCAAACGAACCTTTAGATGATGAGGGTAAATTTGGAAATAAGAAAGTTACTGCGAGAACCTATTTTGGTGGAATTGATATAGTACCATATGAGGAAGTTGATTATATGGACGTTTCTCCTAAACAGGTTGTATCAATTGCTACAGCGATGATACCTTTCTTAGAAAATGATGATGCTAACCGTGCCCTGATGGGTTCAAACATGCAACGACAAGCTGTTCCGTTACTAAGGCCACAGGCACCGATAATTGGGACTGGTATGGAGTATAAAGCAGCTAAGGACTCGGGTGTAGTAGTAGTTGCTAGAAATAGTGGGATAGTAGACAAAGTAACCTCTACGGAAATAGTTATTAAAACAGATGAAGGTTCTAAAGATAGATATAAGCTATTGAAGTTTAAGCGCTCTAACCAGGGGACTTGTATAAATCAAAAGCCTATTGTTAGCAAAGGTGAAGTAATCAAAGCTGGAGATGTTATAGCAGATGGACCATCTACAGAAAATGGAGAGATTGCTTTAGGCAGAAATATCCTTATAGGTTTTATGACGTGGGAAGGTTATAACTACGAGGATGCTATCTTGATTAGTGAGAAACTTGTGAAAGAGGATGCCTTAACAACAATCCATATAGAAGAGTATGAAGCAGACGCTAGAGATACTAAGCTAGGTCCTGAGGAAATTACAAGAGATATTCCTAATGTAAGTGAAGATGCACTTAAGGATCTAGATGAAAGAGGTATTATTAGAGTAGGTGCCGAGGTTAAGTCTGGGGACATTCTAGTAGGAAAAGTTACACCTAAGGGAGAAACAGAACTTACTGCGGAAGAACGATTATTGAGAGCAATATTTGGTGAGAAGGCCAGAGAAGTTCGTGACACCTCACTGAAGGTTCCTCATGGTGAGTCGGGAATCATCGTTGACATAAAAGTATTCTCTAGGGAAAATGGGGATGAACTTCCACCAGGGGTAAATGAACTAGTAAGAGTATATATTGCTAAGAAGAGAAAAATCAATGTTGGTGATAAGATTGCCGGTAGACATGGTAACAAAGGGGTAATCTCCAGAGTACTTCCTGAAGAGGATATGCCATTTCTTGCTGACGGAACACCACTTGAAATAGTACTAAACCCATTAGGGGTTCCATCTCGTATGAATATCGGTCAGGTTCTAGAAATTCATTTAGGTTTTGCGGCTAAGGCATTAGGATGGGAAGTAGCAACATCTGTATTTGATGGGGCATCTGAAATTGATGTTATGGACGCTTTAGAAGAAGCTGGATATCCACGAGAAGGGAAAATTACATTGTATGACGGTAGAACAGGGGAACCATTTGATAACCCAGTAACTGTTGGATACATGTATATGTTAAAACTACATCATTTAGTTGATGATAAGATTCATGCTAGAAGTACAGGACCATATTCATTAGTAACACAACAACCATTGGGTGGAAAAGCACAGTTCGGTGGTCAAAGATTTGGAGAAATGGAAGTTTGGGCTTTAGAGGCCTATGGAGCTGCCCACACATTACAAGAGATATTAACGGTTAAGTCCGATGATATTGTAGGACGTGTTAAAACTTACGAGTGTATTGTTAAGGGAGAAAACATACCAGAGCCTGGTGTTCCAGAGTCATTCAAAGTACTTATTAAAGAATTACAAAGTTTATGCCTGGACGTAAAAGTATTGACAGAAGAGGATGCCGAACTGGAGATCAAAGAGCTTATTGAAGATGATACAAGTGAATTAGATTTAGAAAATAGTGATTTCCACTATGAAACAGTAGATGATGTACCGAGTGATCTTGTAGTTGACGAAGAAGTCGATGAAGATTTCGAGGATGAGTTTGAGACAACGGATATTGACGAAGACTATATTAAGGATGAACTCGTTGATATAGATGATTTTGAAGATGGGTATGATAAGGAATAAAAAATTGCATTCAAAAATAAAAGTAATAGATTAATTAGAAGGGAGAGTGACCCCTTGTACGAGTTAAATAATTTTGAATCTATACAAATTGCTTTGGCTTCTCCAGAAAAAATAAGACAGTGGTCTAAAGGGGAAGTAAAGAAGCCAGAAACAATTAACTACAGAACTCTAAAACCAGAAAAAGAGGGTTTGTTCTGTGAGAAAATATTTGGACCTACAAAGGACTGGGAATGTCATTGTGGGAAATATAAAAGAGTAAGATACAAAGGTGTTGTTTGTGACCGTTGTGGTGTTGAAGTAACAAAATCTAAGGTTAGAAGAGAAAGAATAGGCCATATTGAATTAGCAGCGCCTGTTTCTCATATCTGGTATTTTAAAGGTATACCGAGTAGAATGGGATTACTATTAGATATGTCCCCTAGAACCTTGGAAAAAGTCCTTTATTTTGCTGCATATATTGTAATTGATTCAGGAGAAACGGACTTATCGGAAAAACAGATACTTACTGAAAAAGAATATGGTGAGTATGTTGAGAAGTTCGGATCTAATAGATTTAAAGCTAAGATGGGTGCAGAAGCGATCCAGGAAGTCTTGTTGAAAATCGACTTAGATGAACTAGCAAAGGATTTGAGAAAGAAGCTAAAAGAGAGTACTGGTCAAAAGAGAGTTAGAACTATTAGAAGACTTGAAGTAGTTGAGGCATTTAGGAAGTCTGGTAACAAGCCAGAGTGGATGATATTAGATGTTATCCCTGTAATTCCACCAGAGATAAGACCTATGGTTCAGTTGGATGGAGGAAGGTTTGCTACTTCGGATTTAAATGATCTATACAGAAGAGTTATTAATAGAAATAATAGATTAAAGAAATTATTAGACTTAGGTGCTCCGGACATAATAGTGAGAAATGAAAAAAGAATGCTCCAAGAGGCAGTTGATGCCCTTATTGATAATGGTAGACGAGGTAAACCTGTTACTGGACCAGGAAATAGACCTTTAAAATCCCTGTCAGATATGCTTAAGGGAAAACAAGGTCGATTCAGACAAAACCTTCTAGGTAAAAGGGTAGATTACTCTGGACGTTCGGTTATAGTAGTAGGACCTGAATTAAAGTTCTATCAATGTGGATTGCCTAAGAAAATGGCTTTAGAGCTTTTCAAACCTTTTGTTATGAAAAAGCTTGTTGAAGAAGGCCACGCTCACAACATAAAAAGTGCGAAGAGAATGGTAGAAAAGGTTAAACCTGAAGTTTGGGATGTATTAGAAGAAGTGATTAGCAATCATCCAGTTCTTCTTAACCGTGCACCTACTTTGCATAGACTTGGTATTCAGGCCTTTGAACCTGTATTAGTCGAAGGAAAAGCTATAAAGTTACATCCACTGGTGTGTACAGCGTATAATGCGGACTTCGATGGAGACCAAATGGCTGTCCACGTACCGCTTTCAGTTGAAGCACAGGCTGAGGCAAGATTCCTAATGTTATCACCAAATAACATTTTGGCGCCTAAGGATGGTCATCCAATTACTACGCCAACACAGGATATGGTTTTAGGTAGCTATTATCTGACTATAGAAATTCCTGGGGCTAAGGGCGAAGGAATGATATTCAAAGATTTTGAAGAGATGCTTCTTGCTTACGATAGTGGAGCGGTGGATCTACACGCTAGGGTAAAAGTAAGAATGAAATTCGACAATGGAGGCAAACTTGTTGAAAGTACTGTAGGTAGGTTCATATTTAATGAACAAATTCCTCAGGACTTAGGTTTTGTAGACCGTGAAGTTGACCCTTATGCATTAGAAGTTGATTTCTTATGTGACAAAAAGGCCCTAGGACTTATTGTAGATAAGTGCTTTAGAAAGCATGCAAATACAAAAACGTCAGTTGTTCTTGATTATATAAAACAGACTGGATTTAAATATTCAACTAGGGGAGCAATCACAATTGCAGTTTCCGATATGGAAATTCCAGATGAGAAAGCAGAGCTTATTTCAGAGGCTGAGGAAAAAGTTGACAAGTTTGAGATGGCATTTAGAAGAGGTCTAATCTCAGACGAGGAAAGATACGAAAAAGTTATTGAAACTTGGACTAAAACAACTGAAAAAGTAACTGATGCCTTAATGAATAACTTAGATAGTTTAAATAACGTATATATAATGGCGCACTCAGGTGCGAGGGGTAGTAAAAACCAAATTAGACAGCTCGGCGGTATGAGGGGTCTAATGGCAAATGCATCTGGTCATACGGTTGAAATGCCTATTAAAGCTAACTTCCGTGAAGGATTATCAGTACTTGAGTACTTTATTTCAACCCATGGTGCTAGGAAAGGTCTGGCGGATACGGCTCTACGTACAGCAGACTCCGGTTACTTAACAAGAAGACTTGTAGATGTAAGTCAGGATGTTATCGTAAGGGAAATTGATTGTGGTACAGAAGACGTAACGATTGTTTCTGCATTTAAAGATGGAAATGAAGTTATTGAGGAACTATATGATAGAATTGTTGGTAGACATGCGGGAGTAGATATTCTAAATCCTAAAACTAAGGAAGTATTAGTACCTAAAAATCAAATGATTCTTGAGGATGCTGCTACGAAAATAATTAATTTAGGTATTGAAAAAGTAACACTTAGAGCTATACTAAACTGTAAAACAAAACATGGTGTTTGTGCTACTTGTTATGGTAGAAACTTGGCAACTGGAGAACCAGTTAAGGTCGGAGAAGCTATAGGTATTATTGCAGCTCAGTCCATTGGTGAACCAGGTACACAGCTTACAATGAGAACATTCCATACTGGTGGGGTTGCAGGAGCAGATATTACCCAAGGTTTACCGAGGGTTGAAGAGCTATTTGAGGCTCGTAAACCTAAGGGATTAGCGATTGTAACTGAAATCGGTGGAACAGTTCAGATTACAGAGTCCAAGAAAAAGAAAGAAGTTACTGTTACAAACGGTAGTGAAGAAAGCAAGTATGAAATACCTTATACATCAAGAATTAAGGTTAAGAATGGTCAAGTGGTTGAGGCCGGGGATGAAATTACGGAAGGATCTGTTAATCCACATGATATCTTAAGAATTAAAGGTGTTGAGGGAGTACAAAATTACATTACTAAAGAAGTTCAGCGTGTTTATAGAATGCAGGGTGTTGATATCAACGATAAGCACATTGAGGTTATTGTTAGACAAATGCTAGGTAAGGTTAAGGTTGAAGAGTCTGGAGATGCAGAAATACTCCCAGGTGCCCTTGAAAGTATATTCATAGTTGATGATATGAATAGAAAAATTGAAGACCAAGGTGGTGAGCCTGCTCAATACAACAGGACTCTACTTGGAATTACAAAAGCTTCCTTAGCAACGGAATCCTTCTTATCAGCCGCTTCCTTCCAGGAAACTACAAGAGTATTAACGGAAGCAGCTATTAAGGGTAAAGAAGATTTCTTAATAGGGTTAAAAGAAAATGTAATAATCGGGAAACTTATCCCAGCTGGTACTGGAATGAAGCGATATAAGAATATTCTTTTAAACACCGAAGAAGAAATAGAAGAGGTTCAAACGCATGAAGAAGAAGTAATAGATTTAACAGAATAGTTAAAAAAACACTTTGGTGGTACTTCGGAGAGTATTCCGAAGTACCACAATTTATTTTCAACATTTGGGAATTAAAATAAGTTGTTGACATCACTTTTTTCAAGTGTTAGAATATTTAAGTGTGTTAATTATAAAGTATTATTTCAAGTTGACTTTTTTAGAATCTGAGAAAGAGTTATCTTTTTTGGGCGCTTAAAAAAGGAGGATGCTTATGTTGGAAGAACTTAAAAACCTTAACAAGGTTATCGGTCTTAAGCAAGTGGCTAAAGCCATAAATGAAGAGTCTGTAAAGGCACTATACATTGCTGAGGATGCAGAGGCAAAGGTGATTGAGAAAATAAAATTAGCTGCAAAAGAGAAAAACATAGAAACTATTTACGTAGAATCTATGAAGAAGCTTGGAAAAGCTTGTGGGATTGATGTTGGCGCAGCAACAGCTGCTACATTAAAATAATCAGAAGTTTTGAACTTTGGAAGGAGGTGCAATAGATGCCTACAATAAGTCAGTTAGTAAGAAAAGGGAGAAAAGAGGTTGAAGAAAAATCAACTGCTCCAGCATTACAAAAAGGTTTTAACTCTTTAAGAAGAAAATCTACAAATCAAAGCGCGCCTCAAAAAAGAGGGGTTTGTACTTCTGTAAAAACAGTTACTCCTAAAAAACCAAACTCTGCATTAAGAAAAGTAGCTAGGGTAAGGTTAACAAATGGTATTGAAGTAACAGCTTACATCCCAGGTATTGGTCATAACCTTCAAGAACATAGTGTTGTTCTAATAAGAGGAGGTAGAGTAAAAGACTTACCAGGGGTTAGATACCACATTGTTAGAGGAACGCTAGATACAGCGGGAGTAGCTAACAGAATGCAATCAAGATCAAAGTATGGTGCAAAAAAACCAAAAGCTAAGAAGTAGATAATGTCGCGGAGCGTTAATGCATATATATATAGCATTAGTTGCACACGACGGCAATCTCAGGTTGTCGAGTACCGATGAACTTTAATTAGTTATTTAAGGAGGGAAGAAAGGTGCCTAGAAAAGGAAATGTACCTAAAAGAGAAGTATTGGCAGATCCAATGTATGGAAGCAAAGTAGTTACAAAATTAATCAATGGTATTATGTTAGACGGTAAAAAAGGAACAGCTCAAAGAATAGTTTATGATGCCTTTGATTTAATCCAAGAAAGAACAGGACAAGAAGCTGTTGAAGTATTTGAGAAAGCTATGGATAACATCATGCCTATCTTAGAAGTAAAAGCTCGTCGTGTTGGTGGTGCTAACTACCAAGTTCCTATAGAGGTTAGACCTGAAAGAAGGCAAACTCTTGGAATCAGATGGTTAGTTAGATATACAAGAGCCAGAGGCGAAAAAGGTATGGTAGAAAGATTAGCTAAAGAAATCATGGATGCTGCTAATAATGCAGGAGCATCAGTTAAAAAGAGAGAAGATACACACAAAATGGCAGAAGCAAACAAAGCATTTGCTCACTATAGATGGTAAGAAATTGATATTGTTTTTACGGAAGGAGGATAAATGTGCCTAGGCAGTTTCCACTAGATAAAACTAGAAATATAGGAATTATGGCTCACATCGATGCTGGTAAAACAACAACAACAGAGAGAATTCTGTTTTACACAGGTAGAGTTCGTAAACTTGGAGAAACCCATGAAGGGGCTTCACAAATGGACTGGATGGAGCAAGAGAAAGAAAGAGGAATTACAATAACATCGGCTGCAACTACGTGTCAATGGAATGACCATAGAATTAATATCATAGACACACCAGGTCACGTGGACTTTACTGTAGAGGTAGAGAGATCCCTAAGAGTTTTAGATGGATCAGTAGCAGTTTTCTGTGCTAAGGGTGGGGTTGAACCTCAGTCTGAAACAGTATGGAGACAAGCTGATAAATATAGAGTACCAAGAATGGCCTTCGTAAACAAAATGGATATGTTAGGTGCAGACTTTTTTAACGTTGTTAATATGATGAAAGATAGACTTGGAGCTAACGCTGTTCCAATACAATTACCAATTGGTAAAGAGGATACTTTCAAAGGTATTATAGACTTAATTAAAATGAATGCAACTATGTACAAAGATGACTTAGGTCAAGAACAAGAAATAACTGAAATACCTGAAGATATGAAAGAATTAGCTACCGAGTATAGAACTATACTTGTTGAAGCAGTTGCAGAAACTGATGAAGAGTTAATGATGAAATATCTTGAGGGCGAAGAGTTAACAGAAGAAGAAATTATGGAGGGTATTAGAAGAGGTACTAACCAAACTAAAATGACTCCAGTATTCTGTGGTTCAGCGTACAAAAACAAAGGAGTTCAATTACTTCTTGATGCAGTAGTTGCATTCATGCCTTCTCCATTAGATATTCCTGCTATTAAAGGTGTATCTGCTGACAATGAAGATGAAGAAATTGAAAGACATGCGGACGATACAGAACCATTCTCTGCTTTAGCATTTAAAATTATGGCTGACCCATATGTAGGAAAGTTAGCTTTCTTCAGAGTTTACTCAGGTAGACTTGAGTCAGGATCATACGTTTTAAATTCTACAAAGAATAAAAAAGAGAGAATCGGACGTATTCTTCAAATGCATGCAAATACTAGAGAAGAAATAACTGAAGTATTCGCAGGAGATATTGCTGCAGCAGTAGGTCTTAAGGATACAACTACTGGAGATACTTTATGTGACCCTAACCATGCAGTAATTCTAGAGTCAATGGAATTCCCAGAGCCAGTTATCTCTGTTGCTATTGAACCTAAAACTAAAGCTGGTCAAGAGAAAATGGGTATGGCACTACAAAAACTTGCAGAAGAGGATCCAACATTCAGAACTTATACTGATGAGGAAACTGGTCAAACAATTATCGCTGGAATGGGAGAGTTACATTTAGAGATAATCGTAGACAGAATGCTTAGAGAGTTTAAAGTAGAAGCTAATATCGGTAAACCTCAAGTAGCTTACAAAGAAACAATCACTCAGGCAGCTGAAGTTGATTCTAAATACTCTAGACAGTCTGGTGGACGTGGACAATACGGACACGTTAAACTGAGAGTTACACCTCAAGAACCAGGTCAAGGATATGTATTTGTAAACAGTGTTGTTGGAGGATCTATTCCAAAAGAATACATCCCTGCAGTAGACAATGGTATTCAAGAAGCTATGAAAAATGGTGTTATTGCTGGTTACGAAGTTGTAGACGTAAAAGTTGAGTTATACGATGGTTCATACCATGAGGTTGACTCTTCAGAGATGGCATTTAAAATTGCTGGATCAATGGGTATTAAAGACGCTATGAAAAAAGCAAAAGCTGTATTACTTGAACCATATATGAAGGTAGAAGTTGTTACGCCAGAGGAATATATGGGAGACGTTATTGGTGACCTAAACTCAAGAAGAGGTAAGATTGAGGGTATGGAGCCAAGAATCGGTGGAGTTCAAGCAATCAGATGTTTTGTTCCACTTTCAGAAATGTTTGGTTATGCGACTGACTTAAGATCTAAATCTCAAGGTCGTGCAAACTACTCTATGCAATTTGATCACTTCGAGCAAGTGCCAAATAGTATAGCTGAAAAAATAATGTCTGGAAAATAGTTTTCATTTTGGATAGTGGCGGGCTTAGGCGCTCTACTATCCATCTAAATATAAAATTACTTATAAACAATAAAGATTTAAATTAAGGAGGAATTATTAAGATGGCAAAGGCAAAGTTTGAAAGAAATAAGCCCCATGTAAATATTGGAACAATTGGACACGTAGACCACGGTAAAACTACGTTAACAGCAGCAATCACAAATACATTAAACAAAAGATATGGAACAGGTAACGCAGTAGCATTTGACCAAATCGATAAAGCACCAGAAGAAAGAGAAAGAGGAATCACAATTTCAACAGCACACGTTGAGTATGAGACTCCAAACAGACACTACGCACACGTTGACTGCCCAGGACATGCTGACTACGTTAAAAACATGATCACAGGAGCAGCACAAATGGACGGAGCTATTTTAGTTTGTTCAGCAGCAGATGGTCCAATGCCTCAAACAAGAGAGCATATCCTATTATCTAGACAAGTAGGGGTACCATA
>Ga0194136_1000828_pt1 | contig 15497 bp, 13 predicted proteins | sample TARM_MetaG_T3A_1_FD_134023 | JGI IMG/M metagenome (GOLD analysis project Ga0194136, IMG submission 134023) | Freshwater microbial communities from Pennsylvania, USA, analyzing microbe dynamics in response to fracking - TARM_MetaG_T3A_14 (version 2) | ecosystem: Environmental > Aquatic >...
GCAATTTTGATGTTGCTGACGGGTGTTGATGCGGATCTGGCAAAAGAGAAGCTTTCTGAATCTGACGGTGTTCTGCACAAAGTAATCAAAGATCAGTAGCAACTTGCTACTCTGAAGAATCGAAAGCGAGCCTAATATTAGGCTCGCTTTTTATCAATGCTGTTCGTCCTAAGACTGGGCTTTAATCAGCGACACCACGGTTTCACCTTCTTTCGGCTCGAACGCGTTGAGATCAGAGCAGATCTGCACTCTATTGCGAGCATCAACCAAGAAAAGCGGTAGCACATAACTCTCCTGATGTTTCTTCAAGTAATCATCATAAGTGAAGTTTTCGCTCAGTTTGGTGTGCTTGATCTCTCCCCCCTGATTGATCAAACTTGCCAGTTTCTTATAGCTGACATCAGCGCCCAGAAACGACAAACCATGGTACTCCTGCGCCACCACGTGTTTATCTTTGGTATTACCGTTGACCTTATCATGCAGGCAAAAAACGCGTTTCTCACCAAAGTCTGATAAGAACTGCATACACGCCATGATATTAAAGTGTTTATCTGGACTCAGGGCGACCACATGCCCGATACCGATTAAGTTCAGATATTCATCGGCATGGCTTGAAATCGGATTGCCGTAATAGTTCTCTAATCCCGCCATTCTCGCTTGACGGATATAGTCCCAGTTCGAATCGGTGAGCACCACACGACAATCATACTTCATGATCGCCAAGCCTAACTGACGAGCCACATCATTCGCGCCAATGATAAGAAAACCTTTAGGCGCTGGTTCTGCCACTTGTAGTGCTAATGCCATTGGTCGTGCCGTAGCGCTTTGCAAAACGACAGTACCGATAATCACCATAAAGGTCAGCGGCACCAGCAACTCAGCCTCAGTCATACCAATAGAACTCAACTTAATGGCAAACAATGATGAAATAGACGCAGCAACAATGCCTCGCGGCGCTACCCATGCAAGGAAGAGTTTTTCCTTGAACGCCAAATTGCTGCGTAAAGTGGACAGCATAATAGACGCAGGTCGGGAGATAAGCTGCATAACAACAAACAGCAATAACGCACTCCAACCTAATGTCATAAAGTCACTCAATTGAATGCGCGCCGCCAACAAAATGAATAAACCTGTTATCAGCAAGATAGTCAGGTTCTCTTTAAAGTGCAGTATGTGGCGGATATTGACGTCTTTAGCATTGGCAAGCCACATACCCATCACAGTCACTGTCAGCAAACCGGATTCGGATTCTATGTGATTTGAGAGCGCAAAAATTCCCAATACCACACTCAGAACGCCAAAAGGTTGGAGATATTCCGGTATCAGCCCCTTGCGTAACACATAAGCAACCGCGGCTCCCGACAACACGCCAAACGCTAAACCTACCGCGATAATAAGAGCAAAGACGTGTAGACTATGCGCTTCACTGCTGGAGACAATAAATTCATACACCATCACAACGAACAATGCGCCTAGAGGATCAATCAGAATGCCCTCCCAGCGCAGTATGTTCGACAACCTTGTATTTGGTCTTACCGTTCTTAGCAGTGGAACGATAACGGTAGGTCCCGTCACCACAGTCAAACTGCCAAACAGGAATGAGAGGGGCCAATCAAACCCAAGTAACAAATGAACCGCAAAGGAAGTGATAGCCCAAGAGATCACTGCACCGATGGAAACTATGCTCCATACGGTGTTACTGACTCCGCGTATCTCTTTGAAGTTAAGCGTTAAACTACCTTCAAACAGAATAACGGCAACCGCTAACGAGACGAGTGGGAATAACAGTTCCCCCAACAATTGTTGAGGGACAAGAATGCCCGTGAGAGGGCCTGCAATGATGCCTGCTAGTAGCAAAAATAAAATCGCTGGTAAACGTAAGCGCCAAGCTAACCACTGACAAAACAGACCAACAACACCGACACTAGCAAAAACTAACGCAAGTGATTCATCGTGCATAGTAGCACCTCAACATCCTGCAACTGACGAGTAATAAAAGGGGAAATCAAAACATTTTAGTTAGTTGTTGTACTCATTCCAGCCGCGTTGCCATTCCATACGAAATCGCTGCGCTTGATCAGTTCCTTCACAAACACCTTCATAATACTGACCATTCACGCCAATCTGATAAGCGACGTTAGGATTGCAATACTCCGCGATGCCTTGCGAGTAGCCGTTTTCATAATCCGATTCTTGAACATCCCCAAGCTCTGACAATATTTTGTATGAACGTTGTGAATGTCCAACCATGCCATCTTGGTAGCCGATTTGATACCAGTTGCCCTCTTTCGCCAATTCGCTGTCCGTTGCCGCACACCCCAAAAGCCCTAAAACCATTACCACTATTATTGTTTTTTTCATTATTTACCTTCAACTTAGCTAATAATCTTTAGCTCTTTAGGTATACCACTGATTGTGCATTCTTTCCTGCTAAATCCTCAAATCCATCAACAGAACCGCTTACTTTCTCTGACTGCCACTGAACAATATCAGAGACCGCTTATTTACTTCAGAAACCACTTAATTCTCTATTCGACCACTCACTAGGAAAGCGAATGTTTCTAGTCTAGCAACCCTTTACTATGCAAATTGAGCTTATTTCATAATCCAATAACAAAGGACAATCGCTATGTTGTGGTTCCTAACCTGTGTAGCAGCACTGCTAGCTGGATATTTCATCTACGGTGCTATCGTAGAGAAAATCTTCGGCATTAACGAAAGCCGTAAAACTCCTGCCCATACAAAAGCTGACGGTGTCGACTACGTTCGCATGTCAACGCCTAAAGTTTACCTAGTTCAACTTCTTAACATCGCTGGTGTTGGCCCAATCTTCGGTCCAATCATGGGTGCTCTATACGGCCCTGCGGCAATGCTATGGATTGTTGTTGGCTGTATCTTTGCTGGTGCAGTTCACGACTACTTCTCAGGTATGCTATCGATTCGTAACGGTGGTGCATCTGTTCCAACAATGACAGGTCGTTACTTAGGCAATGGCGCAAAACACTTTATGAACATTTTTGCCATTGTTCTTCTACTGCTTGTTGGTGTGGTATTCGTATCAGCGCCTGCTGGCATGATTACTAACCTAATCAACGAACAAACTAGCCTGACTGTAAGCATGACAACTATGGTAGTCATCATTTTTGCTTACTACATTATCGCAACTATCGTTCCTGTAGATAAAATCATCGGCCGCTTCTACCCACTGTTTGGCGCACTGTTGATTTTCATGTCTGTTGGTCTGATCACAGCTATCGCATTCTCTAGCGAACACCAAATCCTAGGCGGCTTTGAACCAAGCGACATGTTCAGCAACCTGAACCCTAAAGATATGCCTTTGTGGCCAGCACTATTCATCACCATTGCTTGTGGTGCTATCTCTGGTTTCCACGCGACTCAGTCTCCACTAATGGCTCGTTGTATTGAAAACGAAACCAATGGTCGTTTCGTATTCTACGGAGCAATGATTGGTGAAGGTATCATCGCGCTAATCTGGTGTGCTATCGCTCTATCATTCTTCGATTCACTTGAAGGTCTTCAAGCTGCGGTTACTAACGGTGGTCCAGGTAACGTAGTTTACAGCGCTTCATTCGGTCTATTAGGCGTATTCGGTGGCATCATCGCATTCCTAGGTGTGGTTATCCTGCCAATCACTTCTGGCGACACAGCGTTCCGTTCAAGCCGTCTGATCCTTGCTGAATACTTCAACATGGAACAGAAAACAATGCGTAACCGTCTACTAATGGCTGTTCCACTATTCATTATCGGTGGCGTACTGACTCAAGTAGATTTCGGTATCATCTGGCGTTACTTCGGTTTTGCAAACCAAACAACAGCAGTAATGATGTTGTGGACAGCTTCTGCATACCTACTACGTCATAACAAGTTCCACTGGATTACAACGGTTCCAGCGGCATTCATGACTTCAGTTTGTATCACCTTTATCCTAAACAACGGTACGCTAGGCTTTGGTCAGCCAATGCAACTATCAACTATCATTGGTGTTGTCGCGGCGCTTGCTATCACAGCTTACGTAATTAAAATCTCTAAAGGCAAAGGCGATACTGAGTTTGCTGACGAAGAGAAACCTACAGGTGTGACTGAAACGGTTTAATCTGTATCAATAAAGTCTGATAGATACTAGAAGGGCTCCAATCGGAGCCCTTTTTCTTATTCACGTTTTGTATCAAGAAGATATGAAATTAATCAACCTGCTTGATTTGCAGTTCTTTTGGTACTTCGAAGAACATGTTTTCTTCGCGACCTAGCACTTCTTCTACAGAGGTAGCGCCAAGTTCTTTAATGCGATTAATAATTTGGTTCACTAACTCTTCAGGTGCTGACGCACCCGCCGTTACGCCCACTTTGCTCTTACCGTCGAACCATTCTGGACGTACATCTTCTGGGCAGTCTGTCAGATAACCTGGTGTGCCCAATTTCTCAGCTAACTCTTTCAATCGAGTAGAGTTAGATGAGTTTTTAGAACCGACCACAATCATCACGTCTACTTCACTCGCAAGGATACGTACGGCATCCTGACGGTTCTGTGTCGCGTAACAAATATCATCCTTACGCGGGCCTTGAATTTCAGGGAACACTTCGCGCAGTTTATCGATCACATCTGCCGTTTCATCCACAGACAAGGTGGTTTGGCTGACATAATGCAGATGGCTTGGATCTTTTACTTTCTCTACCAGAGCAAGAACATCATCTGGTTTTTCTACCAGATACATACCGCCTTTATCGCTGGCGTACTGCCCCATAGTGCCTTCAACTTCAGGATGCCCAGCGTGACCGATAAGCACCACTTCCATATGCTTGCGGCTTGCACGAGCCACTTCCATATGAACTTTAGTCACTAACGGACAGGTTGCATCGAAGACGGTTAAGTCGCGTTCTTTCGCTTCCTGACGCACAGCTTGAGAAACACCATGAGCAGAGAAAATCACAATGTTGTTATCTGGAACTTCATGCAGCTCTTCGACAAAAACCGCTCCACGTTGTTTTAGCCCTTCAACCACAAAACGGTTGTGTACGACTTCATGACGAACATAGATAGGTGGCTGATACATTTCTAATGCACGTTCTACAATGCTGATGGCACGATCAACACCAGCGCAGAAGCCGCGAGGGTTAGCTAACAGTATTTTCATGTTGTTGCTCATGGATGTATTAATAAGTAATCAGTTATTCGACAGACAAGATTTCGACATCAAAGATAACATCTTGTCCGGCTAGCGGGTGGTTAAAATCCACCGTCACGGAATCACCGACAATCTCGGTGATGATCCCCGGAATTTCCATACCGTCAGGGCCACTAAACGCCATGATAGTACCCACTTCCACCTCAGTGTCGCCGATAAATTTCGCTCGGTCCATATGGTGGATGTTGTCTGGGTTAGGCTGTCCAAAAGCATCTTCCGCAATCAATTCGATCGCTTGGCTTTGTCCAGCAGTCATTCCGATAAGGCATTTTTCAAAGTTTTCACTCAGGCTGCCATCGCCAATCACAAATTTAGCTGGCTTACCTAAATTATGTGTACTGTCGGCCACAGAGCCATCTTTTAATTTGATAGTAAAATGCAGAGTTACAGCTGAGTTCTGATTAATTGTTGTCACGTTGGGCTTCCTTTAGATTGTTCGAGATCTTTTTCGTCTCGTTTATTTCTTTTATTTGAATTTAAAATATTGGCTGTTCTTCTAACAAAAAGCGCTCTCCGAATCAACGGACAGCGCTTAGGGTTATTAGGCTTTGATAGAACTTACGCCGCTTTTTTACTGCTACGGAAACTATCTAAGATAATCATCGCAGCACCAATACAAATTGCGCTATCGGCTAAATTGAAGGCCGGCCAGTGGTAATTACCCCAGTAAAAATCAAGATAATCAACAACAAATCCGTGAACAACGCGGTCAAACACGTTACCCACAGCGCCACCAATAATCAGCGCATAAGCGATGTTATTCCATTTATCACTAGCAGGTAGACGTCTCATCCAAAATGCGAGAAAACCTGTTACAACAAATGCAATTGCAGTAAAGAACCAACGCTGCCAGCCCGCTTGATCGCTCAAAAAGCTAAAAGCCGCGCCATAGTTATGAACATATAGCAGGTTGAAGAAGGGAAGAATCTCAATACGATTTTCCCAACCATAGCCCATGCTATTCATCACAACTAATTTAATGCCAATGTCTGCCACAAACACCAAGAGGGCCAGCCATAGCCAGCGCACTCCTGATTGTTTTAGCGTTAATGCTTGCTGTGTCATGTAAACGCCTTTGGTTATGCGAATTTACGAACTTCGCCTTCGCCGTCAACGTTCGACACACAGCGACCACAGATTTTCTCGTGACCAGCAATCGTGCCAACGTCTGCAGTATGGTGCCAACAACGGTCACACTTCTCTGCTTCAGTTTTGCTTACTTGAACGAACAAGCCTTCGATCTCAGTTTCATGTGCAGCTTCTGTCTTCTCAGATACTGGTTTAACCGCCGCTTTAGAAGTCAGTAGTACGAAGCGAAGTTCATCTTCAAGCTTGTTGAGTTTCTCTGCTAGTGCGTCATCAGCAAACAGAGTCACTTCAGCTTGCAGTGAACCACCAATAGTTTTCTCGTTACGTGCATTTTCAAGCAGTTTGTTCACCGCACCGCGAATCTCTTGGATTTCAGTCCAGAACTCGTTGTTAAGCTCTTCGCCTTCAGCAAGACCAAACAGACCTTGGTACCATTCGCCAGTGAATACAAACTTGCTGCGCTCTTCACCGTTTTCTTGCTTAGCTGGCATTTCGTTCCAGATTTCATCCGCTGTGAACGACATGATTGGCGCCATCCAACGAACCAAAGCTTCTACGATGTAGTAAAGCGCTGTTTGACAGCTACGTTGAGCGTGGCCGCCTTTCTTCGCTGTGTACTGACGGTCTTTAATCACGTCTAGGTAGAAAGAACCCATTTCTACAGAACAGAAATGCATTAGGCGTTGAACAACCGCGTGAGTGTTGTACTCATCGTATGCTTTCACAATTTCTTGTTGTGCAGCAAAGGCACGCGCCACAGCCCAACGATCCAGAGCAACCATATCTTCCGCTGCAACCATGTCCGTTGCTGGATTGAAACCGTTTAGGTTAGCTAGGAAGAAACGAGCCGTGTTACGGATACGACGGTATGAGTCTGCACTACGTTTCAGGATTTCATCAGAAACCGCAACTTCACCAGTGTAGTCAGTTGAAGCAACCCATAGACGAAGAATGTCTGCGCCAAGTTTGTTGGTCACATCTTTAGGAGCAACCACGTTACCGATAGATTTAGACATCTTACGGCCTTGACCATCAACCACGAAACCGTGAGTTAATACTTCTTTGTATGGTGCTTTACCTTTCATCGCGATAGATGAAATTAGAGAAGACTGGAACCAGCCACGGTGTTGGTCAGAACCTTCTAGGTACATGTCCGCTTCCGCGCCGTTGAACTCTTCACGGTTATCAACTACTGCGTAGTGAGTAACACCAGAGTCGAACCATACGTCTAGGGTGTCTAATACTTTTTCGTATTTCTCAGCGTCCGCACCAAGCAGTTCAGCAGGTTCAACATCCCACCATGCTTGAATGCCTTTCTCTTCAACAAGTTTCGCAACTTTTTCAATCAGTTCAGCGCTGTTTGGATGAAGTTCAGACGTTTCTTTATGAACGAACAGAGCAATTGGCACACCCCAAGTACGTTGACGAGATACACACCATTCAGGACGGCCTTCGATCATGCCTTCAATACGGCTTTGACCCCATTCAGGCATCCATTGAACGCTCTTGATTGATTTCAGAGCTTGTGCACGAAGACCCGCTTGATCCATTGAAACGAACCATTGTGGGGTTGCACGGAAGATGATTGGTGTTTTATGACGCCAGCAGTGTGGGTAGCTGTGCTCATAAGCGTGATGATGCAGTAAAGCGCCTTTTTCTTTTAGCAACTCAACAACAGCATCGTTTGCTTTAAATACGTGTTGGCCAGCAAAGAACTCAGTGTCTGGAAGGTAAACACCGTTTGAACCAACTGGGTTAGCCACTTCTAGACCGTATTTCTGACCAACGGCAAAGTCTTCTTGACCGTGTCCAGGTGCTGTGTGAACCACACCAGTACCTGAATCCGTTGTTACGTGATCACCAAGGATCGCAGGAACAGTGAAGTCATAGAATGGGTGTTGGAACTGAGCCAGCTCAAGGTCGCTACCTTTAGCAAAACCTAGATTATGGAAATGCTCGATACCCGCACGATCCATCACTTCTTTTGCTAGCTCAGAAGCAACGATAATACGTTCTGGCTGCTGATCTTTTTCAGAATCGCCTTCTACTTGAATAAGAACGTACTCAAGATCGTCACGTAGACACACTGCACGGTTCGCTGGAAGCGTCCATGGTGTTGTAGTCCAGATTACGATTGAAACGTCACCTTCGCCAGCATGATCAGATTTCAGATCAAACTTAGACAGAAGTGTCGCTTCATCTGCTGCTTTGAAACGCACATCAATAGAAGGAGAAACTTTGTTTTTGTACTCAACTTCTGCTTCTGCTAGTGCCGAACCACAGTCTGTACACCAGTGAACAGGTTTGAAACCTTTTAGTAAGTGGCCGTTGTCAGCGATTTTGCCTAGCGCACGGATGATGTTTGCTTCAGTTGCAAAATCCATAGTGCGGTACGGTTTGTCCCACTCACCAAGAATACCAAGACGTTTGAAGCCTTCTTTTTGACCTTCAACTTGACCCGCAGCGTATTCGCGACATTTTTCGCGGAACTCAGCAGCAGTCACTTTTTGGCCTGGTTTACCCACTTTCTTTTCGACCATCAACTCAATTGGTAGACCGTGACAGTCCCAACCCGGAATATATGGAGAGTCAAAACCAGAAAGCGTTTTAGATTTAATAATAATGTCTTTAAGAATCTTATTAAGTGCGTGACCAATGTGAATATCACCGTTGGCATATGGAGGGCCATCATGCAGGATGAAAGATTTTTTGCCTTTTTTAGCTTTACGGATTTCACCGTATAGATCTTCTTGGTACCAACGCTCTAACATTGCTGGCTCACGTTTGGCCAGATCACCGCGCATTGGGAACCCTGTCTCAGGTAAGTTCAGGGTATTTTTATAGTCACTCATCGATTCTTAATTCCGTTGTATTGGGCGAAGTTAGACATTATTTTAACCAGTGGAATCAACTGGCTAATTCTTAAACTGAAGCAACCACACCCTAGCCGCTTCAGCATCCAATTCTATTTGTTGTTTAAGCGCATCAAACGACTCAAACTTCTTTTCATCTCTTAGCTTATGCAAAAGAGCTACTTCTAACTGCTTTCCATACAAATTGCCTTGGAAGTCAAATAAGTGCACTTCTAGCTGCTGACGAACACCATTTACTGTTGGTCGTTGGCCAATATTCGCCACACCACCAATAGGTTGTTCACCGAGCCCATAAGCTTCGACAACATACACACCAGACACAGGTGAAACACAGCGTTTTAGTGGAATATTTGCCGTAGGAAATCCGATAGTACGACCAAGTTTTCGACCATGGGAAACTCGACCGCTAATACTATAGTTTCTTCCCAGCATTTCTGACGTTCCCGTCAGATCGTTTTCGGCCAGCGATTCTCGAATCGCCGTACTACTTACACGAAGCTCTTCTAAGCAGAAACTTTCCGTGCTAACGACTTCAAATCCGTACTTTTGCCCAGCCTCTTTGAGCATAGCAAAATTACCTTTGCGCCCACGGCCGAAACAAAAATCGTCGCCAACAACCAGAAACTTAACACCCAAACGTTTTACCAACAAGTCACGGATAAAACTGTCCGCATCTAGACTGGCAAAATGATGGTTAAAATTCACACACAACAGTCGATCAATATCCAGTTTACTCAGTTGAACAAACTTATCTCTCAAACGAGTTAACCGAGCTGGTGCTTTATCTTTTAAGAAAAGCTCCATAGGCTGCGGTTCAAATGTCATTACGACTGAAGGTAAATTCAGCTTTTTCGCTTGTTCAGAGACTTTCTGCAGAACTTGCTGATGTCCTAAGTGAACACCGTCAAAATTACCAATCGTCAACACACAACCATTATGCTGTGCTTTGATATTATGAATACCGCGTATTAATTCCATTGGAATACGTTTAAAACCTATAGTTCTCAGTTATATTGGTGCGAAACTGGCGGATTATACCCTAATTAACATTATTCTGTCGCCGCTTTTAAATCCTTTAGGCGCAAGCCTAGAATCAATGCGGTGAGCAAATAAACAATTGCACCTAAAGCAATCAGCGCAGCCAGCATTAATGCACGGCTGTGGAAGCTCCACTCAAGCCAAACCGACATATCTTCAAGTTGCCATAAAATCGCAGCCACCATAGCGCCGCCAGCAACAATCAGTCGAGCAAAAAACAGCACTGTTTTACGTGAAAGCTTGTAAACACCTTGCTGATGCAAACCGTTATAAAGCAAAGCCATATTAATGAAGGCAGATAGTGCCGTTGCCGCTGCCAAACCTACGAAGCCATAGAACCAAGCAAAGATGGCGTTAAAAACCATGTTACTCACCATAGCGATAATACCGTAGCGAACAGGCGTTCTCGTGTCTTGGCGCGAGTAATACCCCGGAGCAAGAACCTTGATCAGCATAAAGTTCAGCAGACCAGCAGCATAAGCCAGCAAGGACATCGAAGCTTGTTCAACGTCATTGGCCGAGAACTCGCCGCGCATGAAGAGTACCATCAGCATTGGTTTCGCCAACACCATCAACCCCAGCATGGCAGGTACACCTAACAAAGTGACCATGCGCACGCCCCAATCCATGGTATGTGAAAAGCCTTCACTATGGGCATCAACATGTTTGCGTGAAAGTGCCGGCAGAATAACAGTTGCAATCGCAATACCGAACAAACCTAGCGGGAATTCCAGTAAGCGATCAGAGTAATAAAGCCAACTGATAGAACCCGTTTGCAGGAAACTGGCAACAAAGGAATCAAATAGAAGGTTAATTTGGCTCACTGACACACCAAACAAAGCCGGAATCATCAAAGTGCGAATTTTGACCACTCCTGGATCTTTCCATCCCCATTTTGGCTTAACTAAGGCTCCAGCTTTGATCAAAAACGGCAGTTGGAATAAAAACTGAACTAAACCGCCTAAAAACACACCTATTGCTAAACCAATTTCTGGCTGATCCAAGTTTGGAGAAATATACCAAGCGGATAAGATCATCATGACGTTTAGGAACACAGGCGTAAACGAAGAAACCGCGAACTTACCAAGGGTGTTTAATATGGCGCCCGACAGAGCAACAAAAGTAATGAACCATAAATAAGGAAAGGTGATTTTAAGAAGCAGGCTCGCCAGTTCGAATTTTGGCGCTGCGGGTCCATCATTTAACCAGTCCAGAAACCAACCTGCACCAAACAATGCTGTAACAACACCAGAGAACACAATACCCAGCACAGTTACAATAGAGACTAATACCCCTAATGTACCCGACGCTTTGGCTATCAGGTCTCGAGTTTTGTTCATATCACCAGAGGCATGATACTCAGTTAACACAGGAACAAAGGCTTGAGAGAACGCCCCCTCTGCAAATAGACGACGTAAAAAGTTAGGAATACGGTTGGCGAAGAAGAATACGTCTGCGCTGGCACCAGCTCCCATAAGATTTGCAACAACGATATCACGCACTAATCCCAGCACGCGGGAGATAAGCGTCATGGCACTGACAATCATGCCAGACTTGAGTAAGCGTTTGCTCACGATAACCTCGAAAAACAAGCTAAAACAACATAGTCGCCCACTGAATGCAAAGAATGTCATTCAGAGAGCAGATAAGTATTAGCATTGAAAAAAAAATACTGTTAGAATCCACGCCATCTTAACCGCGAAGGCCTTCTTATACCAAACTTGTTTGGTTCAGGTGGGTTTTTGCACAAATCATTTGACATTTTAGAGCAAATAGGGGATATTCCTCGCCCTTAAAATGTTACCTAACGAAAAGTTTTTGGGAGTTAGACCCTTGGCAAATAGTAAATCTGCTAAGAAGCGCGCTATCCAAGCTGAGAAACGTCGCCAGCACAATGCTAGCCGTCGTTCTATGATGCGCACTTACATGAAGAAAACTGTTGCTGCTATCCAAGCAGGCGACAAAGAAACTGCAACTGCTGCTTTTGCTGTAGTTACACCAATCCTAGACCGCATGGCGACTAAAGGCCTTATTCACAAGAATAAAGCAGCTCGTCATAAGTCTCGCTTCGCTGCAGCTATCAAAGCACTATAATTCTGGCTTGAATTATCAGCGATGAAAAAAACCGGCTTTTGCCGGTTTTTTTATTTTCTGATTTAACTCATTTTCTAAATCAGCTACTCACAGTACAGATTGTGAAGCAACTCAATCATCTTTTTCACTTCATCACTACTTAGAGTATAAAATACTGTTTGTGCAGATTTACGCGTGTTGACCAATCCATCTCGTCTCAACCATGCTAAATGCTGCGAAAGTGCTGATTGGCTTAATTCTAGTTTTCCGCATAACTCACCTACCGACAACTCTTGGTTGTGCAGCAAGCAAAGAATTTGTAAACGCCTTTCATTCGCCATCGCTTTGAGTAGAACAACCGCCTGAGCGGAATTCTTTTCCATTTCTTGTAGATTCATGAATAAGTCCCCTAGGAACAACTTCTAAAACGCTCTTAAGTCGGCATAATAAACTAATTCAAAATACCCTTTCTATTGAAGCAATAGCTTTGATGACGACGTTTACTTACCCAATAACATAATAGCTATGCTCATGGGTTCATTATCTTGTCGCCTGCCTTTACTTCAATTAGCTTGGCTATCGTTATGCGGCATATTAGCGGGGTAAAGTGTTTTGGTAATATCAGTTAATTTTATTTCTGCGACGCATCTGAATTCTTATTGATTCATAACTTGCGCCTTTATTGCTGCTCGAATTAATTAGCCCTGTGTAATAATTGTTCTTTTTATCAAATTGTGTGAAGTTAATCCAACTGTAAATAATGACAAAAGTCTCATTCGAACAATTTTGTGAAATCTGCGTCACATATATTTTTGACCGCCGGATGCTGAATCATCCGTTCAGCAAAGATAACGTAATACTCTTCCTTCACTTCTTCGATAGGTGCGATCAACTGCAGGGAAAAATCATCAACCACTTCGGTTACATAAAGCAGTGGCGCCAAGAAAATCGCTTCTGGGTGGTATCGAGCAAATGCTTTCATTAACGCAGAATCATCAAACTCGCCAAGAATGTTCGGTTGAATACCTTGGTGATCGAACCATTGACGGACTTTTCGCCCCATTGATGTACGACTTCCCGGCATCAGCAACTTACGTTCTTCTAAAACCGCAGGGAATGAAACTTTGCCAAGATGATTTCGAGCAAAGAATCCCATGTTACTTTCCCCCAGTTTTTTACTAAACAAACCTGGGCTTTGGCTTGAATCAACAGGACAATCAGAAAGAATCATATCCAGTTTATGTTGGGACAACTGCTCAAGGAGAAGTTCGTGAGTAGATTCAAAACAACGTAAATGAATACTGTTGTCTTCTGGAATGGTGGTCATCAGAATCTTACTCACCAACCTTTTAGACAGCGCATCCGCGACGCCAACATCAAAAAGAACATTGGAACGCTGACTGTAGTTAACGATATCCAGCATCTCATAACTTAAACCAAACATTCGGTCTGCATACTTAAACACCAACTGCCCAAGCTCAGTGGGTTCAATACTTCTGCCATTACGTTTGGTCAGTTTGCCGTCCATACGCTCTTCAAAAGCTTTGATTTGACCTGTTACCGTTTGAGGAGTGAGGAACAAAGCATCTGCCGCTTTAGTAACAGAACCTTGCTTGCATACCATCCAAAAGTAATAAAGGTGGTTATAGTTTAAATGAGACATATTGCCGAAACTCAGTAGCCAAATAATCGCTAAGGTTAAACCAAACACCCACCATCAATCAATTAACTCGAAAAAACCGAATAAAATAAAGATTAACTATATTTTTTCCTACATCAGTTATTTTCTTTGTGACTCTTGCGTCATGTTTAGCTCATAGATGAGCAAAAAAATGGCATTTTACCTACTGCTAATCAAATCCAAAATACATAAAAATACTCTTAGTATTCATACAGATAAAAACACATCAAAAAGCTCACATGCTCCAAATTGAATCTAATTAACAAAAATATCTATTTATTACAAAACTGTCATATTACTGAAATATTCGGGTTCTACTATCGCCGACAGATTCAACAACAGACCAAATGTAGTTAATTAAGGTCAATGGAGAAAACAATGATAAACCAAGCAGCTTCAACAGCGGCTCCGATTTCGTCAACGACTCGTACGCTTCGCTGGACAAACTTGGCTTTCATGATTTATTTGCTATTACTTGCCGTAACAATGGTAGGCGATGGCTTTAAATGGGCGGCAGCTGAACAAGCAAAAGTGCTTTTTGAGTTTGCTTCACACCCAGTTGCAGGATTAATGATTGGCTTAGTGGCAACAGCCCTGATCCAATCTTCAAGTACAGTCACATCAATCATCGTAGGTCTGGTTGCCGGTGGTTTACCTATCGAAACCGCGATTCCTATGGTAATGGGCGCAAATATTGGTACAACAGTGACCAATACAATTGTTAGCCTTGGTCATATCCGTAATAAAGAAGAGTTCAAACGCGCATTTGCAAGTGCAACTATTCACGACTTTTTCAACTTGCTCGCCGTGTTGATCTTCCTTCCTCTAGAGATCATGTTTGGTCTACTTGAGAAAATTTCACACTGGCTAGTATCACCGTTCCTTGCAGGAGGTGATATGAGCATGAAAGGTCTGAACTTTATTAAACCAATCACTAGCCCTGTAGTAGGCGCTCTGAAGCACCAATTGGCTATTCTTGGTGATATGTTTGGCGGTATTGCATTAGTGGTTCTTGGTATTGCTACCATCTTTGTTGCGATTACCGTGATTGGCAAACTGATGAAGAGCCTAATGGTTGGCCGTGCTCGTGAAATTCTGCAACACGCTATTGGTCGCGGTCCGCTACACGGCATCGCATCAGGTACCGTTGTGACTGTATTGGTTCAGTCTTCTTCAACAACAACCAGCTTGATGGTTCCGCTTGTAGGTTCTGGTGTACTAAAAGTTCGCGAAGTGTACCCATTTACCCTTGGTGCTAACATCGGTACCTGTATTACAGCTCTGCTGGCTGCAACAGCGGTTTCAGGTGAGTTTGCAGTATTCGCACTACAGATTGCTCTGGTACACCTATCGTTCAACGTACTTGCGACAATCTTGATTTACGGTGTTCCGTTCTTACGCGAAATTCCGTTGAAAGGCGCCGATTACATTTCAGACATGGCGGTGAAAAGTAAGTCTGTGGTTGCAGGATACTTACTCTCAGTATTCATCGTTATCCCAAGCGTAATTCTTGCTTTGTCTTAAATCGAATCACTTCAA
>Ga0194136_1000830_pt1 | contig 15493 bp, 17 predicted proteins | sample TARM_MetaG_T3A_1_FD_134023 | JGI IMG/M metagenome (GOLD analysis project Ga0194136, IMG submission 134023) | Freshwater microbial communities from Pennsylvania, USA, analyzing microbe dynamics in response to fracking - TARM_MetaG_T3A_14 (version 2) | ecosystem: Environmental > Aquatic >...
AAGAATAAAGCTAAAAGCTAAGTAGAGTGTGTGAGCTACGCTCACACACACACATATGGCCCCCCTCCTGAGGTTCCCCCACGTGAGGACCAGATGATAAGCAGGGGAAAAGTAGAAATACACCAAGACTAATTGTATTCTACATTTTACCACCAGTGAAAACCGACACAACCCCACCAGCCTATACCCCCACAAGACACCCCCACCGTAAGCCCACCAGCTCAGCGGAGCGAGGTTGCCATGACGACACTACAGGAACGCTACGTAGACTCCAGTCAGCTCACACAGTTCCCTGACGACTACCCCACCGCGCTCAAGCGCGTGTACCTAGCTCGAGGTATCCACTCCCCTGAGGAGTTAGAGCTCAGGCTCAAGCACCTGCTCTCCCCAGACTCCATGGGTTCGATCCAGCAGGCTGCCTCCATCATCGCCCAAGCGATACTAAACCAGTCTCCGATCACGATCTCCGGAGACTATGACTGCGACGGGGCTACCGGCACCGCCACGGCCGTGCTAGGCCTGTCTCTACTGGGAGCCCAGACGGTCCACTACGTGGTCCCTAACCGGTTCAAGCACGGCTATGGCCTGACCCCGGGCCTAGTGGAGATCATCCCCTCCGATACCAAGCTCATCATCACCGTTGACTCGGGCACGTCCTCGGTCGAGGGTGTGGCTGCAGCCCACAGCCGTGGTATGCAGGTCGTGGTGACCGATCACCACCTACCTGCTGAGATCCTCCCCAACGCCGAAGCGATTGTCAACCCGAACCTGAACAACGATCCGTTCCCCTCCAAATACCTGGCTGGGGTAGGGGTGATGTTCTACGTGCTCATCGCTGTACGCCAGCGCTTGATAGCCGCAGGCCATCCCATGGCCTCCCAGGTGGACCTACGCCGTCTGTTGCCCTTCGTGGCGATCGGTACGGTCGCTGACCTGGTGCCTTTGGACCACAACAACCGTATCCTGGTCCAGGCAGGGCTGGAGATGATTCGGCATGGGCAGATCACCGAAGGCCTGAAAGCCTTGATCCAGCTCACTCGGCGTCCCCTGCGCTCGGTTAACAGCCAGGCTGTGGCGTTCTTCATCGCCCCGAGGATTAACGCAGTCGGTCGCATGGAGGACATGACCGCGGGTATCCAACTGTTGCTGACCGATTCCCCCTATCACGCCCGGCTACTGGCCGATCGGATCGAGTCGATTAACAACGAACGCAAGGACCTGCAAGCCACCATGCTCGATCAGGCCGAAGACATCGTCTCCCGGTTCAACAAGATCGAGCAGGTCGGTGTGGTGGTCTTTGACCCGACCTGGCATGCTGGAATCGTGGGTCTGGTGGCTTCTCGTCTCAAGGAGTCGCTCTACCGCCCCGTGATTGCCTTTGCTCCCGCCGAGCAAGGCTCTACCGAGCTGCGTGGCTCAGGCCGTTCGATCCCCGGTTTCCACCTGCGCGATGCCCTGGCCTTGATCAATGCCCAGCACCCGGGCATGATCGCCAAATTCGGAGGCCACGCCATGGCGGCAGGCCTGACGATTGACCTAAGCCAGTTGGAGGCTTTCAGCCGAGCCTTCAATGCCCTGGCTCTGCGTGCCATCAGTCAGGAGCAACTGGACGCCATCCTACCCACGGATGGTCCCCTGGCGCCCAGTGAGCTCTCCCTGGCTTTTGCCGAGCGTCTGGCGGAAGAAGGACCTTGGGGTCAAGGCTTCCCCGAACCGGTGTTTGACAACGTCTTCTACATCTGGGAAGCCCGTGTGCTCAAGGAAGCGCACGTGAAACTCTCCTTGGTGGATGACCGAGACGGGGAGTTCTACGATGCCATCTGGTTCAATGGCTTCCAAGGCCAGACCCCATCCGGTTACGTGCGCATTGCGTACACGCTGGAGGTCAATCGGTACAAGAAGAACGAATCGGTGAATCTCATCGTGCGGTATCTGGAGCCGGCCGAGCGTCCCGTGGATGCCCGTCCCATCCAGGCGCCTGTTGCGGCTGTGGAAGTCGTTGCCGGATAGCCCCTGCCTCCTCCTCGCCCTGTGGCGAGGAGGAGGCAGGCAGCTTTGCCGTTGGTGAGTTTTCAGACCTACATTACTCTTGTGCTCCAGTCTATCACGCACACGCATCAGAAACGGCCTGTATGGCTCTATGGCAAGCGTCCAGCTTGCAGAGGACGCATCATCCCTCAGGTTCTCCCTCCGTCCTCCTCGGCCACACAGGCCGTTTGAGAGGCAGTGAGGGTATGGGTCACTTTTCCCTCACCATCTCCACTCCCATGAACCTCCTCCAACACTACCGCACCTACAAAGCCCGTCGTCGGCGCTCCCGTGCACGCGCTCGCTTTTTTACCCTCTGCGATCGGATCTCCGATGTCCATCGCGCCGTGACCTTGGCTTTCCAGGAAAGCCGGAGGCCTGTACCGGATCGTTTCCTGGTGGATATCGGTCTGCGTGACGGGGTCTGGTTTGTCAACCAAGCCCGCGACCTGGCAGCCAACGAGTGTGAGCAGCTGGACACCGCCACCTTGCCTCCGGCCCTGCTGGAGAACTTCCCCTGGTTCGTCAGCCAGGTCGATGCCATGGTCGCGGATATCCTCCGGCGCCGCATGGAACGGTGGATGTAGTCGGTCTAGCGGCGAATGCTATGCTAGGCGGGAATCCCTCCCCTTAGAACACCAGCTCAATTCAGGACGCAAGGCAATGGCAAAGCGTGCAATCAAGGCCAGACGAGCCCGGGACCTCGATGCCGACATCATCGAGCTGCATCCGAAGGGACGTGGGCGTGCGCAGCAACAGCATTTCGAGGCAGCTCGATCCAAGCCGCTGGTCTGTCGGACCAAGGCGCAGACCAACTACCTGCAACTGCTTCAGTCGCACGCGCTCATCTTCGGACTCGGACCGGCAGGAACGGGAAAGAGTTACGTGGCGATCAAGCACGCTTGCAAGCTGCTCGAAGAACACCGCATTGCCAAAATCGTCATCACCCGCCCGGTGGTGGAAGCCGAAGAACGCCTGGGCGCCTTGCCCGGTGAGATCGGTGATAAGTTCGCGCCGTACTTCGCTCCGGTCCGGGAGATCCTGGTCGAGCACTTCGGCCATTCCAACGTGGAAGGCATGATGAAGTCCAGGCGCATCATCACTGAGCCACTGGCCTATATGCGCGGTCGTACGTTCAACGATGCTTTCGTCATGCTCGATGAAGCCCAGAACGTCACACCGCGTCAGATGAAGCTCTTCCTGACCCGTATCGGACATGACAGCACCGTGGTGGTGGATGGGGACTTGGACCAGGTGGACATCCCTGGGCCCTCCGGCCTGCATGATGCCCTGCATCGTCTGCGCGGTATGGAAGGCATGGCCGTCCAGCACTTCCATGAAGACGACGTGGTACGCAGCTGGCTGTGCAAGGCCGTGCTGCAGCGCTATCGGAGCACCCAACCCAGCCAGGAGGAAGCATGAGCAAGATCCTGGTCGTCTGTGCCTTCAGCGGCACAGGCAAAACGGAGATGGCCCGCCAGACCCCCGGTCTGGCGGACCTGGACTCCAGCCTGTTCGGCAACCAAGAAGGGTGGATCGAGCGCTACCTGCGCGCCCTGCTGTTTCGCTATTACCATGGCGAAGCCGTCTTCGCCAGTACCCACCCGCAGGTGATAGCAGGCTTGGCCTATGCCCAAGTCCCGGTGCTGCTGGCCTACCCAGACCCCAGCCTCAAAGCCGAGTACGAGCGGCGGTATATCGCCCGTGCAGGCAGTGGTGGGCTCATGCAGCAAGATGAGTCCTGGTTTGCCAGGCGCATGATGGCTCTGTGGGACCAAGCCCAATCGGACATGGCCTCTGCCCCTTGTACCACCCGCATCGTCCTCCAGTCCGGCCAGTACCTGAGTGACCGCATCGCCTACTCGCCTGTAAGCGGATTTGTGGACAGGTCCAAGGGCTGACGATGAGAGCACGCATAGGGGTACTCAAGGAACTGCCAGAGCTCTACCGCGCTGATCTGCTCGAGCAGGCCTGCCGGGTCTTCGGGGACGAGATCCTGGATGAAACACCGCAGACATTGCGCCGTAAGGCGTATCTGCTGCTCTACCACGCCCGAGTTGCGCGTATCCAGCGCAAGCCGGAGATTCACGATAACCTGGTACGCACCATCCTGGTGTACCAGCAGCTAGCCCGATTGCTGTTTGACCTACGGCGCTAAATGCATACTCCCTCCCTCGAGCCCATGACGGCTCGAGGGAGGGAGTATGGTGCTGTCCTACCAGCGCACACCCGAACCGACGCCTGCGTCTTCATCGGGTTCGTCTCGGCGATGATGTCGGTAATCTCGGTCATCATCCCCTTGATCTTGTGCGCCCACCTCGCTTTGCTCGATCGCATGATCGTGCAGGATCTGGGCGATATTGCGTTGTTCCTGGCTGGCTTCCGTACGGCCTGTGGTTTCCGACTTCAGCTCAGCTTGCACGTCATCGGCCAGTTTCTTGCGGATGAGCATGTACTGCTGGTTCCAAAAGCGTACCAACGTACCGACGATGGCCATGCCTTTGACCAGCCAGCTGAAATCCTTCGGGATGTCCTCGGCAGAGATCACCCCGCCATTGACCATCATGTTCCACAGGTCTGGCAGAGCGCCGATGGCCAGGAACACGTAGAACGTGCCGACCTTCCAGAACTTCCGCCATTCGGGAATGCAGACCTCATCCACGAACTGGTCCGCCCGACGCCACATTGCTTTCATTTGCTCTTTGAAGTTTTCCACGCGCGATACTCCCAGGTTGAGACCTTTCCTGTAAAGGCCTCATTCATAGCATCGTGCTCCACTCGCCATCGTCCCACAAGGAGATGACTCATGCGTTACGTGCTCTTGATCGTCCTGCTACTCAGCCTGTGCGGCTGTGCCTCTTACCAGCCAACTGTTGCTGCGCGGTTCGATCCGCTTCCCACGCCCATCGATGAAACCGAAGTCCTGCCTCCGCCTCCGCCGGTGGACATGGTCCAGGCGCAGTGCCTGGCCCTGAACGTCTACCACGAAGCCCGTGGGGAAGGCGTGGAAGGCATGGTGGCCGTGGCCTACGTGACCCTCAACCGCGCCCAGGACACGACCCGGCGCTTTCGCAGCACCATCTGCGGGGTAGTCCGTCAAGGCGCCTATAGCGCCGGTCGGATTGTCTTGCACCGATGTGAGTTCTCCTGGTACTGCGATGGTCGCTCGGATCGCCCGGCCGATCAACAAGCTTACCAGCGCGCCTTGGAGTTGGCTGTGGCTGTCCTGCAAGGCACTGTCCCCAATCCTATCGGTCAGGCGGTCTACTACCACCGTGCTGATTTGAAGTGGAGGTACGCCAGTCATTTCACCCCCGTGGTGAGCATTCGCAACCACACGTTCTATCGCGCCTAGCACCGTGCTAGGCTATCCGGAGAAGCCATGTCTGAAGAAACCCAAACACCGTCCACGGAACCCACCGAAGAGGAGGTTGCTGCTCATGTCGCTGCCCTGTTGGGCGAGTTCAATCCCCAACTGGCTGAGTGCGTCAGCCAGGGCGTGGTGCTGGCGATTGCCTCCATGCTGGAGGAGAGTGGCACCAACTGCGCCCTGCCGCCGAAGAGCTTCGTGCTCGTCGGCGCCAACGAGCTGTCTGAGGCCGTGATCCTCGATGGGTCGCAGTGGCTGGAGATGATCCCCGAACCCAATGAGCGCTTGCGCTTGAACAATACCCGGTCCGACCTGAGCGAGGAGGAATCGCGCGGACTGTACGAGCATCCGTTGTTTGTGCTGGGTGTGCGCATGGAAGAAGAACCCCTGACCGATGACGCCCTGTTCGAGGACATTGAGCGCGAGACCTTCCGTGATCCGACAGATGTGATGAGCTACGTATGGGACTGGTGCACGTCTGTGGGCTTGCGCTCGGCGGTAACCACCCCGGCGTTCATGGCCATCGCACTGACCAAACAGCTGTGCGTCGTAGACCTCACCCACGCCCCGGACATTCAGATCAGCGCCGATGGCAAACATCTGCGCGTGATCGCCTACCTGGAGAACGATGCCACCCTGGTACTGACCATGTACGCCGACGCCCTGCGTGCGTGCCTGCAAACCCTGTTCGACAAGTTCCTCAAGTCAGCAAGACTCACCTGAGTCAGGCTGCAGCCAATGACGACCCTCAGCAGGGTTGATCCCCACCACGCCCCTCCTTCTGACGCTGGTTGGAAGGAGGGGCCCTATGCCCCTAACCCATGAAATCTCAGACCTATACTAGCCTGATGAGTACCCATCACCTAACTAGAGGATCGTGAGATGAATACCAACATCGCTCAGCCCACCGCACTGGATCGTTCCAGTGAAGTGCTCACACGTGCTTACGAGATCGTCGCGGCCGAAGAGAGTCGCAAGCCTTTACCCTCCTCCGCCGTCGGTCAGTTGTTCACCGACACCACCGAGGTCTACGGCCAGCTCCAAGCCCTGCACGCCCACCGCGATACCCCGCGGGAGGTTTACGAGCAGGCGGCCCTGGCAACCCAGCGTGTCGTTGCAGTCTCTACCGTCTTGGCGCGCTTGATGGTCTCTCGCGTCCACAGGCGCTACGATGTCTTCCATGCCGCTCTGGTACAGTTCCACAACACCATGGCCGAACTGGATGGTGGTTCGTGATCTAGGTTAGCTGCCCCTCCCTCTGGACCGTGTCCAGAGGGAGGGGCGTATGCCGGCCTTTCTTTTTTCCTAGCTACCCGCTAGATACGCATCCAAAGAAATCTCAAACCTATACTAGCCTGATGAGTAGTACATCCCGTGCTACCACAACGCCTTTAGGAGGCTAGTTATGAACGCTTACACCACCCTCGACACCGCCATCGCTACTGCCATCCGCGAAGGCTTCGATCGCCTGCAGGCCAATCCGCTGGTTCCGCAGATCGCTTACGACAGCCGTTGGGAGAACGGCACCGGCTACCTGAACGGGCTGGTCGAAGCGCAGATCCCCGACACAGGCTACTGCTCGGTGGTCAAGACGGTTGATCCGAATGGCCGCAAGATCCTGGTCATGCAAATCGACGGTCGCCGCGCCGTGCTGTTCGAGCGCTACACCGACAGCAAGATGCTGGTGGGTCACAGCGCCAAGAAGGTCTACGCCCGTACCGGTCGCAGCTGGCAGTGGATGAGCCGTGAAACCGGCCCGGCTACTGGCGATGACCGCATGGGCATGGAAGCCTACCTGCTGATCAAGGAGCTCGATCCGCAGTACACCCGCAAGCTGGATCGCCAGCAGGCTGCTTAATCGCAAAGTCCCCGTGCAGGCAGCTGCCTGCACGGGGGTTCCTGTCCATCCTTTTTCTTCTCGTAGTAACCCACCAACGCCCTAGGAGGGCTTTATCATGCACGACTTCGAAATGGCCCGTCAGTCCCTGAACGCTCAGGTGGATGCCCTGGCTCACCAGGTGAGCGATTTCCGCACGCTCCAGCGCGCGGCTCTGCGTCGCACCATCCGCGGCGCCGCAGGTCCGGATGACGGCGCTCTGGCGGCCTCGCTGGTGCGCATCCGGGAGATGGAGTTCGTGGCCAAGGACCTGCGCCTGGCCATGGACCTCAACAGCCGCCTGCCGCTCACCATCGGTGATCTCCAATGCTTGACTCAGACCGAAGAGGCCGTAGAGGCCGCTCAACGGGAATGGGAACTGCTGGCCGATACCACTTTCACCCATCGTCAGATGGCCTGACAGCATACGCCCCTCCCATCCAGTTGTCGCTGGATGGGAGGGGACGCAGCTCACAACAACACGAGGAACAGCGATGAATCTGAGAAAATCGCGAGGCTCAGGAGGAAGGCGAGGCGGCAGACGACTGACCCCGAGCACACACGCCCCTCTCATCCAGTTCGAGCTGGATAGGAAGGGGTACAACTCACAACAAAGCAAGGAACAACGATGAAAGCGGTGAAGATGAATGTGCAAAAAGTTGTGTATCTGAACGGCAACATCAAAAGGATACGCGAGTTTCGACAGGCCGGTGTCACCGACCCGTTTATTGCGCTTTCCTTCCAAGTACAGGGCATCCAGCTCATGGCTGAGCACGTGGAGGGATTCGAAAGATGCGTCGAAGTGTTATCCGCCAAGGCCTTCCCTAAGAAAGCGATGGCCGAAGCCATCCGCCAGTCTAAGGGTGGGATGAGGTTGCAGGAAGAGATTCGCAAAGCCCAGGAGGAGTACGAGGCGTCGATAAAAGACGACTGACCTCCGACCACATAATGCGTCCTGCCTACGACCTGGTGGTCGTAGGCAGGCGCTTACTGACTCTCTTTTTTTCGCTTAGGGGACGGCAGGGTCTCCAGCCGGAGCTTGGCCTTCCCACCACGGCGTTTCCGACCCACTGCCCGGAGGACCACCGCCCGGGCGACGGCAGCTGGTATCAGAGCCATTGATGTCTGGCGGAATCGACCCAGCGGCTTGGAAGGGAATGTAGAAAGAAAGCTCACTCTCCGGCAGTACCGGCCCGATACGGCGGTGCTTGCCCCGGGCAAAGTGCAGGTACTTGCGCCCGTTCACTATCACGATGTCGATGTAGAGCTCCAGATCCACTTCCTGATCCACCGTCCGGCAGCCATCGTAGTAACCCTTGTTGACGACCTCGGCCAGGAAGTCGTTCACGCCAGCACGCTTGAGCATCTTGGCTTCCGTGGACAGCTGGTGTGGGGTGACGGTCGTGATGCCCCGGATGGATGTATAAGCCCTCAGTCGACGGTACATGTCACGAATGTCTGAACCCGTCGGACCGGTGTTCTCCAAGCCCTTGCGCGAGATCATGGGCAGGTAGTCGATCACCAGCAAATGCAGCTCCAGCCCATCCAGCTCGGCCTGGTCGATGATCTCCGTCAGGCTGTCATACGTGGTCGTGGTCGGATCGATGCGCTTCATCAGCACGACGTAGCCGTTGGCTGACAAACGCTCGTGGATGTACGCCACGGCTTCAGCGTTACGCTGACGCATCACCTCATCATCTTCGTGCCGGAAGTACTTGGCATCAAACGGCACGCCAGTTTCCAGTTCCTTCAGATGGGAGTAGATCCAGTACACGTTGATCTGCAGATCGTTCTCAGTGGAGAGCAGCATCACCGCCGGCTTTTTCAGCGGGTCACGCATGTACGGGGTATTGAACATCGGGATGTGGGTAAACAGCGAGGTCGCCATGCCGGTCTTGAAGTTGTGCTGCAAGGCCGGGATCACAATCATCTCACCGCGACGAAACCCGCCATGGATGCCCGTCATCCGGTTCAGGGCCTGCCAGCCCGTACGCATGATGCCCTCGGTACTGGTTTCTTCAGCTGCCCGGCGGAGCATGTCGGTCATCTTCGCCTGGTCTGCGAAATCCACCTCTTCCACCACACCCCGGACCTTGGTCTCCGTATCCGGCGCTTCCAGGCCTTCCAGATCCCGCATGACTTCTCGCACGATGTCACGGAAGTCGATCTTCCCAGGCGCCCCGTAGGTGCGCTGGTAGGCCTTCTTGACAACGGCTTTGATCTGCCACTGGGTCAGATAGTTCTTCAGCTCCATGCGCAGCTCAACGGCCTGGCGCTTGAGCTCGGCCTCATCGGTCACCGGGACGGTGCCTTGCTCGACCGCTTCGAACAGGGAGACCTCGTCACCCACGTTCACTCGTATCCTTTGGAGCAGGTTCGCCCTGTCGTATCCCGTTTCCGGACGGGACTCGAGCATCCAGTTTACCGTCGCGTTGAGCGCTGAGAGCGTTTCCACGCCCGCTGTCAACTCAAAGCTGGTCTCCGGAAGTTTGATCGTCGACAGCAGCTGGCGTGCAAGTGCAGCGCTGTTGTTCCCGTTGGTTTTCAGCTCGGCTTCCTTGTAGAGCAGGGTCACCAACTTGACGAGTAAAAGTTTGGAGTCCATATTCCCTTCACATAACGAATGAGGAGACACCGATGCGTGTCGTGTACATTCCCGCCGCTCTCGTGAAAGCCTTGGCTTTGATGGGCGTGGAACGCAGTAATTGGGGTAACCTGCCTGTTCTTGCAGGCAAACTATCACGGGAAGATTTGGCGCTTTACATCTATGCCAACACCACCGGCGCTGCCACGACACTGGCTGAGCCGATTCGGGCGTCTTTCCCCAATGCCCTGGCCGAGCAGCTGGAGACGTTCTACTCCCAGCACTGGCCTGTCCGTGACGCGGTGACTGATTTGGAGACCGGCGAGCCTCCGGCGCTGGCCGCCTTCGACACCGTCAACCACGAGTCCGCGTGGCTGGATCGGGACACGCTGTACATCAGCGAGTACGAGCCGGGTCGCAACGACGAAGTCACCCCGTTCAGCACGGCACAGTTCTACGCCGGTCTGATCGGTCAGGCCAATACCCACCTGCGGTTGCCGCAGATTGCGGTGCTGCCAGTGTTCACCGAATACCTGCGCCGGACCTGCGCGTATTTCCAGGCCGGCTGAAACGCAACACTATCCTTTGAGCTATTTCGCACTTTCACCTCCTGCAGGGGGTGTTAGCGATGAAAGGTCACCCGGCGGACCTGAACGATCTTCCGTTGGGGCTCTACCCAGCGCGCCGTAGGGCTACTGCTCGCTGTTTTCGATCGAAAACCCAAACAACAGGAAACTGAAGACAATGTCTCTGAACCTCAAGCACAAGTCGACGGGTTCGCTCAAGAACCTGGTCACCGCCATCCGCACGTTCGTCGCCAACCAGGGCAACGCGCTGGCGGTGCCGGCCCATGCGACCGCCCTGGTCAGCACCGAAGGCCTGACCGACAACCAGAAGGCGCAGGTCGAATCGCACTTCGAAGAAACCCAGGCCAACCTGACCCGCGTGTTCCAGCAGGCCGGCATGGAGTCGCTGATGGACATGGGCGGCCAGGACAGCCCGTACGCCAAGCGTCGCCAGGAGCTGTCCAGCTCGGCCGCGGCCATCGCCGCGATGGCCCTGGGCGATCCGGTGGCCTACATGACCGGCGCCAACAACGTGACCGTGTCCGGCGAAGGCTTCGTCGACACCACCCTGCTGGACAACCGTGCCCTGGGCTACCGCGTCCGTCCGGCGCTGGAGAGCTTCGATGAGCGCGAGCTGCGCCAGTACGCCGGCTACTCGATCGCCTTCAACGCCGCCACCGCCTACCAGGACGACTTCGGCGAAGCGTTCTACCGCACCGTGCTGCTGACCCCGGAACAGACCGGTCTGGAAGTGGTGCTGCCGAACTTCAACGTCTTCAACGAAGGCCGTCACGCCGCCGATGGCAAGCCGTCGGACTTCAAGAAGCGCCGCCTGACCGACGCCATCGCCGATGCCACCATCTTGGCCGACCACAGCACCAAGCTGGTGCCGGTCTACGCCGCGGGCGCCGAGGGCAACTTCGCCCCGACCACCGCCGTGGGCACCACCGAAGTGGTCGTCGCCGGTATCCCGGTCCCGACCCGTCCGCTGGTCATGGGCCGTACCCTGGACCTGCTGGGCCTGTCGCAGTACCAGCCGCTGCTGGGCAACGGCGTGTTCGACAACTTCGACGCCATCGACGCCAAGGTCGTGCTGTCGGCGCTGTACCTGGTGCCGGAGGCCGGTGAGGCCGCCATCAAGTTCAACACCAGCCGTCTGCCGCGTGCTGGCTTCCTGAAGTCGCAGGAAGGCCTGAACCGCGAGTCGGCGCTGAACTTCACCACCGAAGCGCTGATCCTGGACGAGCACACCGTCGACGTGACCGGCACCGCGCCGACCGCGCTGGCCGCGATCGCCGCCAACCACTGGACCGTCAAGCTCGCCGTGTCCGTGTCGGGCCAGCTGAACCACGAACTGGGCAACCTGACCGTGTTCGGCACCGCCGTGACCGTCAAGAGCATCTTCGACCAGAGCGGCAACGAGGTCTCGACCGCCGCTGGCCCGGGCGCCGCCCTGAAGACCGCCATCGCCGCCATGCCGATGGCCTACTTCGACCTGGATGCCAACCGCACCAACAGCAACCAGCGTACGCAGGGTCTGATCCTGGACACCACCTACACGACCCGCAAGTTCCCGGTGCCGCTGCTGGCCCCGATCTCGGCGCCGTCGACGGTGTTCTCCGATCGCGACGCTTCGGACCTGAAGGCGACCATCGCCGCGGCCCGTACGGTCATCGCCAACAACACCGTCACCGCCCTGCTGGGTTACTGCGACCACCTGAAGGAATACGTCTCCGGCGTGACCTTCGGCAAGTCCACCCCGGATCTGGAAGGCCTGGGTGCGGCGTACGTGCAGCCGTGGTTCGAAGAGCACCGTCTGAACGTGGAGCAGGCGCTCAACACCGTGAGCACCGGCGACAAGGCCATCGACATCTCGGCCGTGCTGGTCAACGCCTGCCGTGACGTGGTCTACCGCATGTACGTGGGCAGCCGCTACCAGGCTGCGCTGAACGTGCTGGGCGACGCCGCCGGCGAGACCCCGACCCTGATCGTGGGTACCGACCCGGTCACCGCCCGCCACCTGGTGGTCAACGGCGACACCCGTACCTTCGGTACGATCTTCGACAAGTTCCGTCTGGTGACCTCGCTGGACGAGCGCATGCGCGGCAAGATCGTCATGACCTTCGTGCGCGAGAACGTCGACGGCGTCGATCCGCTCAGCTTCGGCAACCTGGCCTTCATCCCCGAGCTGACCTCCTCGCTGGTGGTCAACGTGGGTGGTTCGACCATCAAGCGTGTGATGGTCCAGCCGCGTGCGGTCAACGTCAACCACCTGCCGGTGGCGGCCGTGATCAACGTGGAAGGCCTGTCCAACGCGCTGACCTCCAAGACGACCTTCGTCGAGCTGTCCAGTCCGGTGCCCAACAGCTACCTGGACGGTCTGCAGATGCCGTAAGTGTTTCGGCAGTAGCCCGCTATGGCCCGGGGTATGGATTCGTTCCTCCCGGGCCGACTTTGGGTCTCTGTCTTGTGTCAAGCTGGCTGCCCTCCTCCCCGCACCGAGCGTGGAGGAGGGCAGTTATGCCGTCAGCGTCCATGTTGTGGCCTAAAGAAACACAGCTCCGCACTACCCCTGTGTTGCACCCCACTACCACCTACAGGAATTTCGTATGGTCTCTTTGAAGAGTACCCTGCTGGCTCAACTGTTCCCGCAGATCACCTCGATGGAAGCGGCAGCGCCCACGGGCAAGCCCCAGATCGAACGCGAACACGTGTTCTATGGCCGGCTGGTTGATCCGGATGAGCTGGAGAAAGCCGACAGTCGGGAGCACCAGGAGCAATGGTCGCTGTACATCAACCAGGACGGCGTGGGCTATGATGGCACGGTCCGTATCCGCGTGGTGAATCGGCGCCAGTACATCCTGGCGGTGAAGACCTCGGTCAAGAAGTCCTACGACAAGATCGAGACCGAGTATGAACTGCCACCCAAGCTCGGTGCGGTCCTGCTGGACCAGTTCAAGCGCCTGTGCCCCCGAGGCCTGTCCAAGACCCGCTACTGTTTCCGAGTCCCGGCCTCGGACCTGGTCTGGGAGGTCGATGTCTTCGAAGGTCCTAACGGTAAGCCGGCGGAATGGGTGAAACTGGATCTGGAGGTAAAGGATCGTCAGGCCGAGATCCCACCGTTCCCGATTCGTTTGCGCGGAACCTGTACGCTGGACTCGGCCAACAACAAGGATGACCGGGCACGCGCCACCCAGCTCTACGAGCATGACTGGGCGGTGGTCTCGCCCTACGCCACCTGACCTGCCCCCTCCCCCTGGACCACGCAGGTCCAGGGGGAGGGGCTATGCCGTCTCTTTCCTTAACGAAAATGGAACCCTTAATATCTCTTAGTACCTTTCCCCACGGACCCCATTGACCAATGAGCTCCTTCCTCTCTACTCGGGTCGTCAATCATCACCTGCGTGAGATTGTCCCCCCGATGGCACCCGTAGACTCCAAGCTGTCCAGCCTGGGTCTAAGCATGAACTTTTTCAACGGCCTGAACAGAGATGTGGTGGTGATCAATCGGTTTGGGGTTCGTTATCGAATCCCGTCCGATCCGCTGGCTGTCAACCGCAACCTGATCATCCGTTACGCTGATCGTGTCCACTGCAGCGTAATTTCCACTACAGAGGGACTATGGTCTGTTGATGGGCAGATCATGAAAGGCGCGGGGCAGAAGACCCTGGCCAACACCTTCGGTAACGAGCCGACGGGGCGGAGCTTCCGCAGCCGCGCGGTGGATTGCGTGGTGAGCCCGGAAGAACTGCACCATTACGGCCCTACGCTCTACCTGCGTGAACTGGACATCGTCGTCACCACTGCGGTTGACGACCCCCGCATCTACCATCCTTTTTCGGCCAAAGGTCAGGAAAATGGCCTGTGTGAGTATGCTGAACGGGAGAACCGAGACGGCTTTCACTTCCGCATCCGCATCATCGACCACAATGGCGTGTATGGCCCGCGCTATGTGAACCTGGCCGGTCAGGTCTTCAAGGTCCCGGTTGGTCTGGATGATGACCTGGACGATGGCGTGTACCTGACCCGATCTCCGGCGGCCACCAGTGAGATCACTGACGGTACCGGTGCTTACAGTGAACGCTTCGACTTCAGTGAGGCTGATGCCGCGCTGAAGTTGTACCGCACATATGCCGAAGCGGCGGCCTTGGGCTCGCCTGAGGAAGCTCTGAACCGAGAGCTGCAGGAACGCAAGCAGGCCCTGGCCCTGGCGGAGATCCAGTTCAAGGAACTCAAAGCCCAGCGTGATGCTGAACGCGATCAGCATGCCCGTAACCTGGAACGTGAGCGGGAAGAAGCAAAGCGTAAGCAAGCCTTGCTGGACGATGAGCTCAGTCGACGTAAATTCGAACTCACCCGAGCCGAGACCCAAAGCTCACTGCTGGAGAACTCGATCCGACGTGATACCTTACGTATCAAGGAGCACTATGAGGTCACAGGAGCCCAGCGGAAAGAATCGCTGGAGTTGCTAAAATTCGTACCAGCCTTGTTACTGGCTGGGTACGCAGCCTACCAAGCATACAAAAAAGTGACTGATAAATGAGGAGCGTACATGGACTCACATCTGTTGGAGTTGGTCAAGCTCGATATTCCCAAGATCAACGACGATGTGGCTAACGGACTGGCCGTTCGTGAAATGAAGTACAGTGAGGAGTATGTCGATCGTATCTTCAAGAATGCGGCGGCCGGGTTTCCGCCTCAGCTGAAGTACGTGGGGTATCGACGCTGTACGCCCGATGAAGAGGTGGCTGAAGCCCTGCGCAGTCGCAGCAACATCAACACCTACGACATCAGCCGTAGCGACCTGTTCATGGTGCGTTACTTTTTCACCTGGGAAGGCGAGGAACTCGAACCTCGGCCGATGTACCTGCCGTACTTGTGCGATGGGGCGATCTTCCACCTGAATGGATCGGCGTATTCCCTCTCCCCGGTGCTGGCTGACCGTGCGGTTTCCGTCGGCCCACGGGAGATCTTCGTGCCACTGACGCGCGATAAACTCCGCTTCTTGCGGGTGTATCATCACTACTACCGAGACGGACGGCGCGAATCTGCCTACGTAGTGTGGAGTC
>Ga0194136_1000834_pt1 | contig 15434 bp, 12 predicted proteins | sample TARM_MetaG_T3A_1_FD_134023 | JGI IMG/M metagenome (GOLD analysis project Ga0194136, IMG submission 134023) | Freshwater microbial communities from Pennsylvania, USA, analyzing microbe dynamics in response to fracking - TARM_MetaG_T3A_14 (version 2) | ecosystem: Environmental > Aquatic >...
GGCGGCAATTCATCAGTCAAGGAGGACGACGTGCTGTGGGTCAAGGCGTCAGGCACCTGGCTCGCCGACGCCGAGGACAAGGACATCTTCGTGCCGGTCGCCCTGTCGGCCGCGCGCGCGGCCCTGGCGCAAGGCGACGAACGCGTGCCGCTCGCGCCGGACGCCGGAACGACGCTGCGCGCCTCGATCGAGACCTCGCTGCATGCGCTGATGCCGCACAGGATCGTGCTGCATGTTCATTCCGTCAACACCATCGCGTGGGCGGTGCGCAGCGATGCCCGTGACGAGTTTGCCCGGCGTCTGGACGGACTGGCCTGGCGGTACCTCGACTATCACCACCCGGGACTGCCGCTGGCCCGCGCGGTCGGTGAGGTGATCGCACGGGATGCGATCGACGTGCTGATCCTCGGCAATCACGGCCTGGTGGTTGGCGCCACGACCTGCGACGCGGCGGAAGCCTTGGTGGCCGAGGTCGAAAAGCGCCTGGCGCTGGAGCAGCGTCGCGCGCCGGCCGCGGATCATGACGCGCTCCGGAGGATCTGCGCCGGCACGATCTATCGCCTGCCGCGCGATCCGCGCGGCCACGACATTGCCACCGACCGCTACAGCCGCGCGATCGCGACCGCCGGCTCGCTCTATCCCGATCACGTCGTCTTCCTTGGCCCGGGCCTGCCGGTCCTGGAGCCTCACGAGAGCCTGAACGTCAGGACCGCAGAGACCATCGCGATCGGCCTGCCGCCGCCGGTTGCGCTTCTCGTCCCCGATGTCGGCAGCCTCATCCGCGAGGATGCCAGCGACGGCGCCGAAGCCATGTTGAGCTGTCTCGCGCTGGTTACCAGCCGGCTGCCCCTGACTGCACGGGTCAACTATCTGACGGCAGAGAATGAGCATGCGCTGCTCAACTGGGACGCCGAGCGATATCGCCGGCAACTGACCGCCGATCGCTGATCCGCCAGATCGCGATCTCGGTGGCGCCCCGCCGCGTCATCCCTGCTCGGCGGAGAGAAACAGGCGATAGGCCGGATTCTCGCTCTCGTTCCAGTAGGGATAGCCGAGCGCATCCAGCGCTTGGACGAACCGGGCGCGCTCCTGCGGCTTGACTTCGATCCCCGCCAGGATGCGTCCATAGTCGGCGCCGTGATTGCGGTAGTGGAACAGCGAGATGTTCCAGTCCGGCGCCAGGCTCTCGAGGAATTTCAGTAGCGCACCAGGACGCTCGGGAAACTCGAAGCGGTAGATCACCTCGTCCCTGAGCAGCGGCGCGCGGCCGCCGACCATGTAGCGCACATGGTCCTTGGCCATTTCGTTCTCGCTCAGGTCCAGGATCGGATAGCCCTCGCGGCGAAGCAGCTCCATCACCTCCCGCTTCTCGGCCTCACCGCGGCTCAGCGCGATGCCGACGAAAAGCTGCGCCGGCGCGGTGGTCTCGGCAAAGCGGTAGTTGAACTCGGTGATGGCGCGGGAGCCGAGAATGCGGATGAAGTGCCGGTAGCTGCCCGGCTTCTCCGGCACGGTGACCGCAAGCAATGCCTCGCGATGCTCGCCGACCTCGGCGCGATCGGCGATGGTGCGGAGCCGGTCGAAATTCAGATTGGCCCCGCTGTTGACGGCGATCAGGCTGCCGTCGCTCAGCGCACCGCGCTCGGCATAGGCTTTCAGCCCGGCGAGCGCCAATGCTCCGGAGGGCTCGGCAACCGATCGCACGTCGTCGAAGATGTCCTTGATCGCCGCGCACATCGCGTCGGTATCCACGGTGACGACCTCGTCGAGCAGGTCGCGGCAGAGCCGGAACGTCTCGGTGCCGACCTTGCGGACCGCGACACCGTCGGCGAACAGTCCGACCTGATCAAGCGCGACGACGTTGCCCTTGGCGAGCGCGGCCGCCATCGACGCGGCATCCGCCGGCTCGACGCCGACGACCTTGATCGAAGGGTTGAGGAACTTGACGAAGGCGGCGACGCCGGCCGCCAGCCCACCCCCGCCGATCGGCACGAAGATCGCCTCGATCGGATCGGGATGCTGGCGCAGGATCTCCATCCCGACGGTGCCCTGGCCGGCGATCACATCGGGGTCGTCGAACGGATGCACGAAGGTCAGGCCGCGCGCGACCTCGATCTCCCTGGCCTTGGCTTGCGCGTCGTCGAACGCGTCGCCATGCAGGACGACATCGCCGCCCAGACGCCGCACGGCTTCGACCTTGATGGCCGGCGTCGTCCGCGGCATCACGATGGTTGCGGGAATACCGAGCTTGCGCGCCGACAGCGCGACGCCCTGGGCGTGATTGCCCGCCGATGCGCAGATCACGCCCATCCGTCGCTGCGCGTCCGGCAGCCTGACGATCTTGTTGTAGGCGCCGCGGATCTTGAACGAGAAGATCGGCTGAAAATCCTCCCGCTTCAGCAACACGGATCGCGACAAGCGCTCTGACAGCCGCGGCATCGGATCGAGCGGCGTCTCGACCGCCACGTCATAGACCCGTGCGGTCAGGATGCTTTGGGCGTAGTCGCGGAGTGCGTTGGCGGTCATCGGGTCGCTTCTGTCGATGGGAGGCAATCCTTATCGGTTGCACCTGCCCATCGTCGGCGCCGACCTGGCGAGCAGACGGCACGGGACCGCCGCTGCATCCCGCCCGAAGCATCGCATGACCGGAGGCGCGAGTGAAGCAAAGACCGCCGGCGGGCGGACGCTGCCAAAATATCGAAAACAACCCCATGCAAAGGAGCCGGCGGCGGCCAGCAACTTGACACGTCGGGCAACTCAGGGATATATTTCTAATATTCCGAAATATGCGGGCGAACGCCTCCGGCACCGCAGCTCAATCGGTGCCCCATCCAAACATGCCGCCCCGGCGTTGATCGGCTCACGCCATGAGACGCGACGAATTCCATTCCCGGCCATGGTCACCGGGGGCTTCCCAGCCCGTTTCGGTGACGATCAGCGTGTCCTCGAGCTTGATGTAACCGCGCGCAGGATGCAGCAGCGCGGTTTCGATCGAGATCACCATTCCCGGCTCAAGCGGCCGGTCGGCGTCATATGGCGTGTAAGGGACCGGACCGGTCGCGGTCAGCCGCGGCGCCTCGTGGCTGACCAGCCCGATGCCGTGGGCGGTGAAGTCGAGCACGGCGCGGTTCGGCGACGATTTGACCATAGCCTCACCTGCCGCGATGATGTCGCCGCCCATCGCGCCCGGCCGGATCACGCGCCGGGCGGCCTGCTGAATGTCCTCGACTTCGTGCAGCAATTCGCGAAGCTCGCTGTCGGGCTCTCCCAGGATGCCCATGCGGCTGAGGTCGCCGATATAGCCCCGGTAGTTTCCGCCGGAATCGATCGAGATCACGTCGCCTTCCGCGAGGCGCTGGTTCGAGGGCGCGCGGTTATGGCTGTTGCCTGCGGCAATCAGGCAATATTCGAACACCAGATCGCGCGCCTGTTCCTCATGCCGCAAGCGGGCGACGACCTCGTTCTTGGTCATGCCTGGCACACAGTTCCTGAACGTCGCCAGCATCGCATCGACGACGCGTTCAGAGGCTTCCCTGATGAGATCGAGTTCGGCGGGAGATTTCACGGCGCGAAGCCGTTCGAGGGTGAAATGAGCTTCGCGCAGTTCGACATCGTCGAGCCCGGCCCGCAGATGATCCCTGGCATCGGCCGGCAGGAAGCTCGCCTCGATGCCGACGCGCTTTGCCGGAGCCCCAAGCTTGCGCACATGATCGATCGCGAGGCCCATCGCATCGATCGTTCCCCAGCTGCCTGTCTTGACCAGCGGTGTCCATATCCGTCCGAGATCGTGCTCGAACTTTTCCATGCGGTTGCCGATGTAGATCGCATTTTCCGGATGCCGCTTCTGATAGACGAACACCGGCAGATAGCGGCTGGTGCCGATCGCCTCCATGACTTCGAAGAAGAAGAAGCGATAGCCGCCGAGCAGGTACTGCACATTGTGACGCGAGGTTGCGATCAGGATGTCGAGCCCCGCCTCGTCCATCAGCCGGTCGAGCTTCGCGGTGTCGAACGGCGCCGCGGTTGCGATCGTGTCGTGCGCATTGTCCATGATATGACCCTTCGTCTTCTCAACTTGCCGTTTTCGCGGCCAGCGATTTCGGTGCGGCGCCCGCATTCTCACCGAACAGAGCCACCGGGCGACCGTGCGGCTCGACGCCGAGGAACGTGAAGGCGAGCCCAATCAGAAGGCCTGCGCCGGCGAGAAAGCAGAACGCCGGCATCACCGCCGCGGCGGTTGCGCTCGGATGCACGAGATTGTCGGCCCCCGCGATCAACGCAAGACACAGCGGCCCGACGATCTTGCCGACCCCGTTCGAGAGCTGGGCGAGGCCGACCGCGCGCCCCGAAAGCTGGACCGGGAAGATTTCCGCGGGATAGGGCCCGATGTTCGAGAACCCGCCGTCGAAGAACACGGCGCCGATGATCAGGAACACCAGAAACAGCGGCACCGAACCGGCAAAGTCATTGTGGAAATAGGCGGCGAGCGCCAGCGTGACCGCAGTGCCGTAGCCCATCAACTGACCGCACGGTTTGCGGCCGATCCGATGCGCCAGGAAGGCAAAGCCGGTCCGACCGAGGACGCCGGCGAGGCTGACATAGATGAACATCTTGGCCGCCTCCTGCGGCGCAACGCCGAGCAGCAGCGCCACGATGGTCGGTCCCCACAGGAAGACGCCGTAGTTCGCCGTGCTGGCGCCGAACCAGACCAGAACGGTCAGCCAGAACCGCCGCTGCTCGGCGAAGAGATCGGCAAATGTTGCGGAGCTCGCCTGTTGCAGCGTGGGCAACGCGAACGTGTCGCCACCGACCCGGTAGAGTTTCCGGATACTCGCCTGCGCCTCGCGCACGCGGCCCTTGCTGATCAGCCAGCGCGGCGATTCCGGCATGATGATCATGGTGAGAATTCCGAGGATGATCGGCAGGAAGCCGACCGCCGCCAATCCGCGCCAGCCGACCAGCGGCAGCAGGAAGCTCGCCGTCACCGACGCCGACAGCACGCCGAAGGCGACCGGCACGACCACGAGGCTCGTGACCAGCGTGCGATGACGGGTCGGGGCGAATTCGACGATGGCCGGAACCGCCGCGGCCGCGCCCGCGGCGAGGCCGAAGCCCACGAAGAAGCGCAGGACCGCGAACGCAATCCAGCCGTCTTCCGGAATGAACGCGATTGCGCCCGAGGTCAGGCCGCACAGCATGACGCCCGCCACCGCCAGCGGCTTGCGCCCGAAACGATCGGCAAGGATCCCGGCGGCGAACGCCCCGAGCATCGCCCCGATCCCGGCGCTCATCAGCATGATCGAGGTCTGCCCGAACGTCAGGTGCCATGTCGGCGCCAGCACCGAGACCAGAAACCCGACCACGAAGAAATCAAAGAAATCGACCACGCCGGAAATAGCGAAAAGGATGATCGATAGCCAATAGCGCGTCGTCACCGGCGCTTCGTCGAACGGCACTGCGTTCGCCTGCTCCATGGTCTCCCCCTGTCGTTGTTGTCAAGCCGCCTTCTTCTTTGAACTCAGAAATGCCGTCACCGCTTCCGCCACGCGTTCGGGCACCTGGATCGAGGCAACGTGGCCCGCGTTTGCGATCGTGCTGGTTTCGACCTGGGCAAGATCGCGGGCGAGCGCGAATGTCTCCGCATTCGGGATCAGCCGGTCGTCGCCACCGACCAGCAGCAGCGTCGGGCGATCGAAGCCGGCGAGATCGGCGGCGACGGGCTGCGCGAGCAAGGCGCCGCGTCGCGCTTTCTGGCCGTCGTCGCGGCTGGAGCCGCGGAAGATCTCAATCAGCTCGGGCCGCGTGCGCAGGTAGTCCGGCGGGAAGAAGAATTCCGCGATTTTTGGTGCGTTGCCTGCGGTGTCACTGCGGTACGACGCGAGCGCACGGAAGGCATCCGCGTTGACGTCCAGCGGGCTTTTGTTGACCTTCCAGGTGCTGCTCAGGACCAGGCGGTCGATGCTGCCGGGATGGCGCGCCGCCAGCACTTGCGCGATCTGCCCACCCAGCGAGGTTCCGAAAACATGGGCACGATCGTAGCCGAGCCCTCGGATCAAGGCCGCGGCATCGTCGGCCAGATCGGCCAATGAATAGGACGACGGGGGATTCCTGGTGGCGCCGGAATCGCGCTGGTCGTAGGCGATCACGGTGAACCGCGTCGCCAACACCGGCGCAAGGCCGTCGAACATCGAGTGATCGGCCTCGCCGCCATGCAGCAACACGATCGGTTCGCCGCGTCCCGTCTTCTCATATGCCGTAACGATGCCGTTGGCTTCGAGCGACTGCATCGGAGACCTCCCTAATGCAGCAAGGTCGAGAGCGCGCCGGCGAGCTCTTTCGCCGGATCCGACGGCAGCCACGGCATCCGCCACGCCACGTGCCCATCCGGGCGCACCAGCACCGCGCCGCGCATGCCGAGCTGGAAGCCGTCCGCCGGGTCGGCCGACGGCAACTGCTTCAGCGACAGCGGCATGCCGGTCTTCTCCGATACCTGCTTGCCCGCCTCCAGCCACTCGCTGCCGAGCGGACCGGTGACGACGGTGAATTCCTTGTCGAACCAGTCGAGTGTCGACTTCTTGCGCGACGGCTCGAGCCACATATGCGGAAAGCGCGCACCGGGACGGTCGGTCGGCGTGTAGTAGCGGGAGTTCATCGCCTTCGCGACGGTGCCATCGGGGATCACCGCCCCCTCCTCGTAATTGTGTCCGAGGTTCTGCCCGATGCTGTGCAGGTGATTGTCCATGTCGTTGATCCAGAATTTGATCCGGTCCGGATTGCGCGAGCGAACGGCGTCATCAGTCAGCCCAAAGCGCAGCCGATTGCCGTAGCTGAAATTGGCGTTGGACTGCGCGATCGGACGGCGCTCGCTGGAATAGCTGTCGAGCAGCTTTTCGTCCGCGAGGCCCTTCAGCACGAATGCGAGCTTCCAGGCGAGATTATGCGCGTCCTGAACGCCAGAGTTCAGGCCGAACCCGCCGGTCGGCGGAAAGCGGTGGGCGCAGTCGCCGACGAGAAGCACCCGGCCCTTTCGGAAGGTCTCGGCGACCTGCATGCTGACGCGCCAGATCGAACGATTCAGAAGCGTGACGTCGAGATCGGGAATGCCGACATGGCCGCGCGCGATCTCGATGAACTCCTGGTCGGTCCACGGCCTCTCACGATCGTCCTTGGTCAGGCCGATCTGCGTCACGGTCAGCCAGCGATCCCGGCCATTGGTGTTCAGGATGGCGGCGCGCGGCAGATCGGGCGTGTCCGGGACGATGATGAAGCCGGCGGCCTCGCGCGCGATCGGCAGCCGCGACAGGTCGGCGCGCCAGTATTCGTTGGACATCACGGCCAGCGTGGATGGTCCGACCATGTCGATCCCGGCGCTGCGCCGCGTCTGGCTGCCCGCGCCATCGGCGGCGATCAGATAGGTCGCCGTCCAACGTGTGACCTCGCCGGTCTTCTGGCAGCGCGTCGTGACGTTGACGCCGCTGTTGGTCTCCTCGAACGATTCACATTCCGTGCTGAACAGCACCGTCGCGTGCTTTGACTTCTCGACCACGCGCAGGATCTCTTCCTCAACGGCATCCTGGGCGACCAGGCTTTTCCAGGCAGGCGTATGACCGACATTCGGTTCGGGACGGGTGCGGCCGAACTCGTGACCCGCGATGCTGTCGAGGAACACGAACATGTCGGAGTTGTCTTGCAATCCGCGCTCGCGGATCGCCTGCTCGATGCCCCACTGCCGGAAGATCTCCATGGTGCGGACCCAGCAGCCGCGCGACTTCGGATGATCCGTCGTCGTCGTGCTCTTTTCGACCACCACGCAGTCGATGCCGAAGCGGTCGAGCAGCAGCGACATCGCCAGGCCCACCGGCCCGCCGCCGGCGATGAATACGGATGTCCGGCGTGCCTCATCGGTCGCGATGCCCATCCTCGTCTCTCCTCCGTTTGATCGTTGCGGAGAGACTGCGCTCTTTTTGGTATCTCACAAGAATATGTTTGATATGGTATCCATCTCGATATGAGATGGAGTGCCTGTCATGGACCTGCGGCAGATCCGCTATTTCGTCTCCGTCGCCGAGCGTGGCGGCTTTGCCGCCGCAGCCAGCACGCTCAACATCGCCCAGTCGGCGCTCAGCCGCCACGTCAAGGAACTCGAAGACGAACTGGGCGGCGCCCTGCTCGAACGCGGCGCGCGCGGCGTCTCCGTCACGGAGTCCGGCAAGGTGCTGCTCGCGCGCGGGCGCTGGCTGCTTGGGACAATCGACGACATCAAGGCCGAGGTGCGCACGGAGAACCGCGAGCCGAGCGGCACGGTGCGGATCGGCGCGCCACCGAGCCTCGGCGATGTCCTCTACGCGCCGCTGGCCCAGACATTCGTGAAGCAGTTTCCGCGTGTGCGGCTCGAGTTGAACGAGGGGCTGACCGAGAATCTGTCCGAACGCCTGCTGCGCGGTGAGCTCGACCTGGCGATCGTGACGACGCCGCCTCCCAATGATCATCTCGACTATGAGGTGTTGATGTTCGAGCAGGTGTTCCTGATCGGACCGCCGCGCGATCCGCTGTTCAAGCGCGGCAGGCTGAGCCGCAAGGAGTTCGACGCCCTGCCGTCCGCCGTGGCTCCGCTGAGCCGCAACCCGTTCCCGTCGACGACGCACTCCGCGGTACGGGTCGACAACAGCACGCCGATGAAGCGCATGGTGGCGTTGGGCCTCGGCTATGCCTTGCTGCCGTTCTCGGGAATTCACCAGGAAGTGGCGGCCGGCGCGCTGTCGGCGGCGCTGTTGCCGTGGATGCGCGCCGAACGCGTGCTGGCGCTGCCGCGCGGCCGGCCGGTCAGCCGCGCCACGCGTGAAGCAATCGCCGCGCTGAAGACGATCTGCAGCGGCCTGATCGATGCAGGAATCATCCTGACGGCGCCGGCGCGCAAGACCTGAGCAGCTCTTGCCACCGCAACGGCCTGCTACGGAACCCGGCGTGATTTATGTTTCAGTAAGCAAGTTGTAGCTAGGATCAAGCAGTGCGTTGCGTTTGCGTATGGGAGACTTCCAGTGATCGACTTTGACGAACTTCGTAGTATCGCCGCGGACGTTCGTATCTTCATCGACGCATCGGAAGACAAGGGTGGTGCCTTGAAGGCCATCGTCGACGCCTACGACGTCGTGCTCGGCATTTTCCCGGCAGGCCCCGGCATGGACCTTCACGTGGTCAAGGGCAACGAAGTCCTCAATCACATCGCACAGACCCAGGCCTCGTCGGGCTTTACCCACACCGCCATCGCATTCCAGACCCGCGAGCAGGCTGTTGCGCTTGAGCAACTGATGGCGGCCTAGCCATCGCCAACGCGCAGCTGACGGCTGCGCATTTCGCTTTGAGATCAAACGATTGCCGCCCAGGCGGCGGGCCTGATGTGCACTTTGTGCCAATCCCGCCCAGGCCGTGCCGTCTGGAAACGAAACCGCCAATCCCGTGCCGTCGCCCGCGTTGCCTTCCCGGGCAAAACCGGCAAGAATCCGCGCCGTCTCGTCGTGCGAATCGAACCCATCGGGGCGGGTTGTGTCGGGTTGTATTTTGTACTGATTTCACGTCATTTGGTATCGGCAGATTGGTCGCGCTACACTTGTGGGCGTGGATATGGGCAAGGACCTGTCGATTCACACCGGCGAGCTTGACGGCTTCGAGGGGCTCCACGACGCCGTCAAAGGTTCGCATGTCGAAGTCATGCAGCTCGAGCGCGGCAAGCTGCGCGGCACGTTGTCCCACGTCGGGATCGGCGACTTTTCGCTCAGTATCGGCGCGTTCAATGTCGGGGTCCGCACCCAGCGCACCTCCGCCGACGACAAGCTGATCATCGGCATGCTGCTCAATGCGACGGACCGCGTCACGCATTGGGCATTCGACATGCAACCGGCCGACGTGCTGGTGATTCCTCCGTCGGTCGAGCATGACGGCGTGTTCCACCGGGCCTCGTCCTATGCGGCGATTCGCTTCGACATGACCGATCTTCCCGAGCTGTTCGGCGGCGAGCCGCGGCTCGCCGATGCCGAAACCTGGCAAGCGAAGAACCACTTCCGTGCCGACCCCGCCATCGGCATGAGCGCCGCGGACCGGCTGCCGCAGATCGTCTCGCATCTTGCACGGTATCCGGACGCGCTGTCGGAGGCGTCGGCCGAATTCTGGAAACGCGCGATCGTCGACTGCGTGAGCGCGACGGTCGTCACGTCGCTGCCGCCGGACGGCACCAGATATCTGCCCTCGGCGATGAGGCTGGTGCGCGACGTCGAGGACTATCTGCGCACCGCGGGCACCCGCCCGGTCCATGTCTCGGAAATCTGCACCGAGCTTCGGCTGTCGCGGCGCAGCCTGCACCGCGCCTTCCACGAGGTGTTCGGCGTCGGCCCGGTGACGTTCCTGCGCTACAAGCGGCTCTGCATGATCCGTTCGATCCTGCGCGAAAGCACGCCGGAGCAGACCACCGTGTCCAAGGTCGCGATCGAACAGGGCTTCATCGAGCTCGGACGCTTCTCGCAATACTACCGCGCGATGTTCGGGGAGTACCCGTCGCAGACGCTTGGCTACGCCGGCTAAAGCGCGATGATATTTGGTTGAATCGTCATCGCGCTTTAGCTCTTTGTTTGAGCATGATCTTTTCGGAAAACCGCTTCGCACTTTTCCGGATCATGCTTTAGAGCCCGCAGGCTCATTTCGATCGCCCCGGATCGCCATTGCCGGACAGCACCTGCGCGGCGCCGCCGATACCGCGGCGAAAGGCTTCGTCGAAGGTGACACCGCGGAATTGCCATTTGTAGTCCCGGCCATGCCAGGCCATCCGCCATTGCGTGGCCCAACCCAGATCCTTGTCGTCCCAGACCAGTTGCCCGACCAGGATGGCCCCGCCGCCCTGCGGTGCCACGATCGGGGCAAGCTTCGCCGGCTGCGTCTTCAAGAGCTCGGCCGCGGTGATGCCGGCATTGGTCAGCGCGGACGCATCCGGCAGCACGAAACGCATCCCGCGCTTGCCGGCCGCTGCCGCGAGCGCGTCGCGCTGCAAATCCGACTGCGTGCCGTCTGATGTGACGATATAGTCCTTCGGGCCGTGCAGCATCTCGACGAAGACGCCGAGCACTGGCCGCTGCGATCGCCACGGCTTGAGGCCAAGTCCGGCGAGAATGCCGTCGATCTTACTCTGGTCGAAGGCCACGGTGAGGTCGTAAGGCCGATCGCGGGTGCCCTGCTCGTCGTGATGCGGCTTGCCGGCATACTGGTCGTGATAGTCGAAACTGCTGACGAACTCCTTGGCCCTGGATTTATAGCCCGCGAGCCGGCGGTCGCTTGCCAGCATCGGCTGGCCGGAGACCTTGATCAGGACGTCCTCCAGACAGGCGCCGAAGCCGATGATGCGGTTCGGCTCGCCCTGTCCGGTGACGACGGTCTGCGCGCGGTAGAGGCTGTCGTCTGCCGCCGCGATCGCGACACCACAGCAAATCAATGCAGCGGCAAGCAGCATGCGGACCACGCTGCGCGCGAAGGTGACGATTGGATCGCGTCTCGTCGCAAGCACGGCAGCCACGGTCACCTCCGCCAGATCATTTCATCGTTCGGCATGGGTTGGCGGCATGTGCCGCCGGCACCAAATTGTTCCAGCATAGGCGCCATTCCATCGGCCGCACCTCGCGCACTGGCCATGCGCGGCAAGCCTGACATATGCTCGCTGGATACGCGGCGGTGCCGGGTGCGCGGCCCAAAACGAGAATATCGACGAGAACACCTAGCAGGAGGCGTCCCGTGAAATGCTACGAGTTGCAAGGCCCCGGCGGCGTCGACGCGCTTGCGCTGGTCGACAAGCCGGTTCCGCAGGCAGGCACCGGCGAAGTGCTGGTGCGGCTGAAGGCGGCGACGCTGAACTATCGCGACCTGCTCACGGTCAAGGGCGGCTACGGCTCGCGGCAGAAATTTCCGCTGGTCCCGGCCTCCGACGGCGCCGGTGTGGTCGAGGCGGTCGGCGCCGGCGTCAAACATTTCGCGGCCGGCGATCGCGTGATCGGCAGCTTCTTCGAAAGCTGGCTCGGCGGCGAGCCGAGCGAGGCGCGGATGCGTGCGGCGCTCGGCGGCAGCGTCGACGGCGTGCTGACCGAATACCGGGTCTTCCCGGCGCAGGCGCTGGTGCGCACGCCGGGCTATCTCAGCGACATCGAGGCTGCGGCATTGCCATGCGCCGGCCTCACGGCGTGGAGCGCGGTGGTCAAGCTCGGCGACATCAAGCCGGGACAGACGGTGCTGACCCAGGGCACCGGCGGCGTCTCGCTGTTCGCGTTGCAATTCGCCAAAATGTGCGGCGCCCGCGTCATCGCCACCTCTTCCAGCGACGCCAAGATCGCGCGGCTGAAACAGCTCGGTGCCGATGTCACGCTGAACTACAAGACCACGCCCGACTGGGGCAAGAAGGTGCGCGAGCTGACCGGGCGCGGCGTCGATCTGGTGGTCGAGGTCGGCGGCGTCGGCACGCTGAACGAGTCGATCCGCGCCACCAGGATCGGCGGCACCATCGCCTTCATCGGCGTGCTCGCAGGTCCCGCCTCGTCCGACTCGCGGCTGCCGCTGATGGTGATGCAGCAGCAGCGCCTGCAGGGCGTCACTGTCGGCTCGATCGAGGATCTGCAGGCGCTCTGCGACGGCATCAGCATGCACGGCGTCAAGCCTGTTATCGACAAGGTGTTCGCATTCGACGAGGTCAAGGACGCGTTCGCCCACATGGCGAGCGGTGCCCATTTCGGCAAGATCGCGATCGCTATCGGGTAGCACCTGGAGCGCCAAGGCCTAGCGTCCCGTGAACTGGGCCTTGCGCTTCTCGACGAAGGCCTTGCGGCCTTCCTGCGCGTCGGCGCTTTCGCGGATGATTGACTGCAGCTCGATCTCGCGGCGGAACTGCTCGGCGTAGCTCGCGTGCTCGCTCTCCTCGAGGAGCTGCCGTGTCGCGACCAGCGCCCGCGTCGGGCCATCGGCGAGGCGGCCGGCGAGCACTTTTGCCTCGTCGAGCAACTTTGCGTCATCGACGACCTCGCGCACCAATCCCCACTCCTTGGCCCGCTCCGCCGACAGCGGCTCGTTCAGCAGCATCAGGTCGAGCGCGCGCTGCCGCCCGATCAGGCGCGGCAAGAGCCAGGTCGAGCCGAGATCGGGCACCAGGCCGATTCGGCTAAACACTTGGATGAAGCTCGCCGAGCGCGCGGCCAGGATGATGTCGCCGGACATCGCAAGGCTGAAGCCGCCGCCGGCCGCGACGCCGTTGACCGCGACCACCACCGGCATCTGGCATTCGCGCAAGGCCTGCATCGCCGGCCAATAATGCTTCATCACGCCGGTATAGATGTTGTCGCCGAGCGAGTTGAACGCCTTGAGATTCTGCCCGGAGCAGAAGCCGCGCCCCTCCCCGGTCAGGATCAGGGCGCGAATACCCCGCTCGACCCCCATCTCGCCGATCGCACGCGCGAGATCGCCGAGCAGTTCCGGTGTCATCGCGTTCAGGCTGGCTGGATCATTCAGCGTGAGGATGCCGACCTTGCCGTCCCGTTCGCGCTTCACGCTGCTCATTTTCCGCTCCCTGAAACTGGTTCTTGTTGTTGCACTGACAGTGCCATGCCTGACATGCTACGCCAACGTGCCCCGCCCGCAACAAGAACAGCGAAAGCAACGCCATGTCCGATCAGTTCTCCAACTCGCAAGTGATCCGTAAGCCGGCCGTCAGCACCAAGGGCGGCATCGTCGCGGCGCAGTCGCGCCGGGCGGCCGAAGTCGGCGCCGAGGTCCTGGCGGCGGGCGGCGATTGCGTCGACGCCGTGATTGCAACCACCTTTACCCTTGGCGTGCTGGAGCCGTGGATGAGCGGCGCCGGCGGCGGCGGCGCGATGGTGCTGTATCGCGCCAAGGAGAACCGCGTCGAGGTGATCGACTACGGCATGCGCGCACCCGACGGCCTGCGCCTGGAGGATTATCCGCTGACCGGCGGTGCGGCCTCCGACCTGTTCCCCTGGGCTCGCGTGAAGGACGATCGCAACCTGCATGGCCCCGGCTCGATCGCCGTGCCCGGCGTCGTCGCCGGCATGGAGGAGGCACATCGCCGCCACGCCAGGATGCCGTGGAAGGACCTGCTGGCGCCGAGCGTCAAGCTCGCCGGCGAAGGCCTGTTGGTCGATTGGTGGACCACCGACATGATCGCAAGCTCCGCCGCCGATCTGCGGCGCTATCCCGCCAGCGCGGCGGCTTATCTGCTGGATGGCCTGCCGCCGAATGCGCAGTGGGGCATCCGCTCGGTGGTCCGGATGCCGCAGGACGCGCTGAAGGCGACGATGGCGCAGCTCGCCGCGGCGGGCCCGCGCGATTTCTATGAGGGCGATCTGGCGCGCAGCATCGCCGACGATATCCAGGCCGCCGGCGGCGCGCTGTCGGTGCGCGATCTCGCCGCCTTCCGCGCCCATCTGCGCGAGCCGCTCAGGATTCCCTATCGCGGCGGCACGGTCTACGCGACGCCGGAACTGACCGCGGGCCCCACGATGGCACGCACGCTCGGTCTGTTGCAGAAGGCGTTAGCACCGGCGCAAGGCGGCCCGGATGCTGTGGCCTATGCAGCCTATGCCGAAGCGCTGCAAGCCGCCTATCGCGAGCGGTTGAAGGACATGGGCGACGTCGATGGCCGCCGCGCGCTCGGTGCCGAGGCGGTGGCGCCATCCTGCACCACGCATTTCTCCGCAGTCGACCGCGACGGCAACATGGCCGCAGTGACGCAGACGCTGCTCTCGACCTTCGGCTCCAAATTCGTGACGCCGAACACCGGGCTGACCATGAACAACGGCATCATGTGGTTCGATCCGGTGCAGGGCAATCCGAACTCGCTCGCGCCGGGCAAGCGCTGCCTGACCAACTACACGCCCGTGGTGGCGGAAGCGGCCGACGGCCGCCGCTTCGCCGCCGGCGCGTCCGGCGGCCGCCGCATCCTGCCCGCGGTGTCGCAGCTCGTCTCCTTCGTAATGGACTTCGGAATGAATCTCGACACCGCGATCCACGCGCCACGCATCGACGCCAGCGAAGGCGCCATCGTGATCGGCGATGTCCGCCTGCCGCAAGCCGTGCGCGAGGCGCTGCGCGGCCGCTTCGACTATGAGGAGGCGCGGATCCAGACCCAGCCGAAGAAGTTCGCCTGCCCCAGCATCGTGCTGCGCGACGGCACGACGAACAGCGGCGCCACCGAGCCGTTCCATCCGTGGAGCGATGCCATCGCGGAAGCGTGAGAAGAACGCGGCACGCACAACAACAAGCATCTCGGGAAAGCCGTCGTCCCGGCGAAAGCCGGGAGGTGGATTCACACTCGAAGTGCAACACTTGAGCAGCAAAGACCTCTGCCGGGGTCCTGAAGTCAAGGCATTTGCGCGGGGTGTTGTTGTAGGCGGCGA
>Ga0194136_1000837_pt1 | contig 15404 bp, 18 predicted proteins | sample TARM_MetaG_T3A_1_FD_134023 | JGI IMG/M metagenome (GOLD analysis project Ga0194136, IMG submission 134023) | Freshwater microbial communities from Pennsylvania, USA, analyzing microbe dynamics in response to fracking - TARM_MetaG_T3A_14 (version 2) | ecosystem: Environmental > Aquatic >...
GGTTTAAAAACGAAGTTGGTTAAAATAACCACCACGATGATGCTAATCAGTGCTGATTTAAGTAAATCGATAAGTTCATTAAGTATGGTATCAAGTTTTTTGTTCATAGTATCATTATATATAAAAGAAACGCCTAGTGGCGTTCTTTTTTATCGAATCTCTTTTAAACGTGCTGCTTTACCAGATAGTTTACGTAAGTAGAACAATTTACTACGACGTACTTTACCAACACGAAGCACGGTAATGCTTTCGATGACAGGTGAATGTAGAGGGAAAGTTCTTTCTACACCAACTCCGTTGGAAATCTTACGAACGGTAAACGATTCTGCAACTCCACTACCCGTGCGTTGAATGACTAAACCTTCGAACGCTTGGATACGACTTTTTTCACCTTCTTTGATTAATACGTTCACACGAACTGTTGTTCCTGGACGAAAATCAGGCAAATCTGTGCGTAATTGTGACTCTGCCACAACTTGAAGCAATTTGCTATTCATAGTTCACACTCCTTTTCTTCAACATGGTTCTTGTTCAAAGACAGCGGAACCTGAGGGCCATAGGCCTTTACAGAATACACTATAATGTCTTATTTTTCAACCTTATTTACATGCTTTTGAATGAATTTTCTATCTTTTTCACTTAACTTTGCTTTAAGTAACAAATCGGGGCGATACTTCATCGTTTTTAACAATGATTGTTCTTTACGATATTGCTCAATGTTAGCATGATGGCCACTTAATAAGATAGCTGGAACCTTCATTCCTCGAACTTCTTCAGGTCGAGTGTATTGAGGATATTCAAGTAAATGTTCTTCAAAGGATTCACTTATAATACTTTCTGATGAAATCACACCTGGAATCAATCGAATGATGGAATCCATCACGACCATTGCAGCAACTTCTCCCCCTGTTAAGATGTAGTCTCCAATACTGATGACATCATCTACCATACTTAACACTCTCTCATCAACACCTTCATAATGACCACATAAAAGAATAAGATGCTGATGGGTAGACAGTTCTTTCGCTTTTACTTGAGTATAAGTAGAAGCAACGGGGGTCAAATAAATCACATGAGAATCGGGTGTTCTTACATGATCTAAGGCATCCATGATGGGTTGTGCCTTCATCACTAAACCAGCTCCACCACCAAATGGGGTATCATCAACACGTTGATGCTTATCCAATGTGAAATCACGAATGTTGATGCATTCAATACTGACATAGGATTGCAACGTGGCTTTCTTAATGATGGATGTGGTGATGTAAGGTTCAAAGAGTTCAGGAAACAGTGTTAAGACTGTAATTTTCATAGAAATCCCTCAATCAATTCAACATAGATTTTTGAAACTGAAAGATCCACATTCTTAATAAACTGATCCACATAAGGAATCATAATTTCTTTTTGATTGTGTAGTTTTACACGTAAAATGGTTTGTGCTGGATACGATAACGCTGATGACACTACTCCAATGGATTCATTGTAGTTCATGACTTCACAGCCTTCTAAATCACTGAGTGTGATTCTATTGGAATCAACTTCCACCATTTGTTCAATGATAACGAAGCGATACTGTTCAGCTTGAGTTCGATCATTGATGCCTTCAACACTGATAAGTGCATGATCTTGATGCATGCGAAAAGTAAGCACCTTTGTCTCAACATCCTGTTGATTAACCTTAAGAATCAGGGTCTTACCTACTTGAAACCTTTCTTGGGGGATATCTGTAAAGCATTTCACTTTAAGTTCTCCTTTGACTTTGAAAGGTCGTACAATTTGTCCAATTTTTACTCGTTTTTGTTTCATATAAAAGTGAAGAGGATGAACATCATCCTCTTAATAATCCTCAAATTTAATAACAATTTTCTTGTCTTCTAAGCGGGCAGGAATGGACATCACTTGACGAAGTGCTGTCGCCATAGATCCTTGGCGACCAATAAGACGAGCAATATCTTCACTTTTTGCATACACCATTAAAATAACTTCATTTTCATCGAGAGTTGGAAGCGTCTTAATTGATAAAGCTTTCTTATCTTCGACTAATGGTGTGACTAAATCCATTAAGGCTTGCTCTAGATTTGTCATGATTATTTACCTAATTTTGATTCGTGGAATTTCTTCATAACACCTGCTTGTGATAGTAAATCACGAACAGTATCTGAAGGTTGAGCACCATTGGATAACCATTTTAAAGCAACTTCATCGTTAACTTTTAATTCTGCAGGTTGTGAAGTTGGGTTATAGAATCCTACGACTTCAATAAAACGACCATCACGTGGCGCACGTGAATCAGCAGCAACAATACGATAGAAAGGATCTTTTTTAGCACCCATACGTTTTAATCTTAATTTTACAGCCATTGATTTGACCTCCTAATTTCCTGACACATCATATCAAATGTGTTTTAATGTGTCAAGCATTTTTACTTAACACTATCTTTTGTTTTTTCGCTTATTAGGATTTTTTTTAGTGTTAGAACCTGCACTCAACGATGAAGGCATTCCACCTTGCATTTTGAGGACGTGTTTCATTTGCTCTTTCGTTTGCTCAAGTTGCATGATGGTTTGATTCACCACAAGCAGTGGCTGTCCTGATCCCTTTGCGATACGTTGTTTACGAGGTTGTTTTAGAAGTGAAGGATTAGCACGTTCTTCCTTAGTCATGGACTGAATTATGGCTTTTGTTTTCTTAAGATTTGCGTTGGCCACTTCATCATCTATGCTAGGCATCATTTTATTCGCCCCAGGAAGCATCTTCATCATGTTTTTAATCGAACCCATTTTACTGACTTGATTGATTTGCTCTAACATATCATTAAAGTCAAATTGACCTGTCATCATCTTTTGAGCTACATTGACTGCTTGTTTTTGATCAATATTTTCCTGTGCTTTTTCAACTAAAGAAACAATATCACCCATTCCCAACAATCGATTGGCATAACGATCTGGATAAAACAACTCTAAATCTTCAATCTTTTCCCCTACCCCAACAAATTTCACATGAATCCCTGTGAGTGAGACAACAGAGAATACTCCCCCACCTTTAGAATCACTGTCAAACTTAGTCGCAAACAACCCCGTTAAAGGAATCGTTTGATTGAAACGATGTGCGACATTGATGATGTCCTGACCACTCATCGAATCCACTGAGAGTAAAACATCCGTGAATTTAACACGATCTTTAAGAAGAGCCAATTCATCCATCAGTGCTTCATCAATGGACAAACGACCTGCTGTATCAATCAATACAGCATTAAAACCATTGATACGAGCATACGCCAATGCTGCATCAACGACTTGGATTGGTGTGGAGTTTTCTTGAGCAAAAACTTCCACTTGAATGCTATCCCCTAACGTCTTTAATTGAGTGATTGCAGCTAAACGCTGTAAATCAGCCGCAACCAATAAAACACGTTTTTGATGTTTTGTTTTAAGGAAATGTGCAATCTTAGCAATGGAAGTTGTTTTACCTGAACCTTGTAACCCCACCATACCCAAAATCATCATTGGAGTATTAAGCGTTAAGGAAGACATTTCTTGTCCTAAGATACGAATAATCTCATCATGGACAATCTTTACTACCATGTTTGATGGTGTTACTTTTGAATTCAAAGACAACCCAATTGATTTCTCTTTGATGGTTGTTAGAAAACGATTAATGACTGTAAGATTGACATCTGCTTCCAATAAAGCAAGTCGAATCTCTCTAAGCATCCCTTCCATGTTTTTTTCATCAAGCGTACTTTGACCTTTGATTCTTGAAACAATGGAAGATAAACGTTGGGATAATTGTTCAAATGGCATACATTTCTCCTAGAGGTTTTCAAAGAAAAGACAATGTCAATCATTGTCTTTATTGAGCACTTTTTGCATTGTTTGAGATCAGTTTCTCAAAACTGTGTGGATGTAGTTTTTCAATGGCTTTTAAAGCTTGGTTTAAAGCTAAAGTGTACTCACCATTTCTAAAACTTAATTCTACACGATTCAGCTCAGAATCCAAATTTGGGCTGCTACTGCGATACTTATTGGCAAAGACAATGGCACTTTCAATCATCTCCACCATACCCACAATGTTGTTCACATTGTTATAAAGTGCATAAATATAATCAATGGCTTCATTTGTCAGTTGGTTTAAACGAGGTAATTCAATCACTTCTTTCTCAAGCAACTGAGCAATCAACACCGTCATTTGCTTTGCCTTATTTAGATCTCCATTGTAGGAATCTGAAATAGCTGGTAAACGATGCTTCTTGATTTTAACTTTGATTTCATTAACAATCAAGTGAAGTTTAAGCAATTGTTTGCGTATTCTTTCTTCATCTTCCTTAAGTGTCTTGAATGTTGTAAGAGCATCATCCAAGGTCTTAAGAAGTCCAGATGTTGCAGAAGACGTTTCTTTGACTTGTGTCAAAATTGAAGAATACGGATCGTGTTTTTTGATTGACGACTCAACTTCTATTAAACTCTCTTTGACGTTTAAAAGTGATGATTGATGATGGACCATATCAAACGTCTTAGGATTGGTTTGATAACGCTGTTTGAGTGTTTCTAATGAATGATTAAGATCACTCATCTTTAGTTCAATGCTAGGAAGCATAACATCAATGTTAGATAGCAATGTATACACTTGATCATGAGAACTTACTTCATGCGCACACGATTCCTTCATTTGTTGAAGACGTTTTAATCGATCTTGATTGTTGTTGGCAACATTCTCGATGATGGCATTACGCAGTAACGCAAGATCCTCTTTCAATGTAGAAGAGATAAGTTCAAGATTTTTGGGAATCATTAAGTGATCGACTGGAATGTTTTTAGACTTACAGGATGAATAAAGACTGGACAAGTCATCCATCATGGTTGGAATTCGACCTTTGCAATCTTTAATCAATTCAGGAAGTGAATGGATTCTATTGTGTAAATCTTCAACCGCGTGATGAATCTCTGCCATTTTTTGTCTGGCTTTTTCAAATTCAGATGCAACCATCCAAGATTCAAATGATTCAAACATCACTTCAATTTCACCAACAGTTAATGTTAGTGTGTCCATTGCCATGGATAGTTCATTGTTTTTAGTTGCAATGAATGTCTTACATTGAATAAATGTTTCTTTAATTGACGTGATTTCACTGCGTTGCTCAAATTCGTCTTCTAATAAAACATCCAAACGTTGGTTCAGATCATGTACAATTGGACTTAACTCTGCTAATGCATGAATTAAATCATCGAGATATTTTGCTGATTGAGATAAAGAACCATACATGATTTCATCTTCTGTATCTGACATCATGGATGTCACTTCAACAAATTGCTGATTAATGTGTTCTAAAGCTTCATTGGATTGTGCAACCACAGAAAGTAGCCCATCATTAACTTTAGCCAAAGCGATTGCTTTGTTCACTTTAAAAGTAAGTGGAATGGTTCTTAGAGTTGTTAATTCAACTTCGCATTCTTTGTATCGCTTCTTCAAACGGTTCTTTCTTACACTTTGCAATATAAGAATCAAGACAATTAAAACGATGATCGAAATCAGCCCATATAATACTAAATCATTTTGTAGTAATTGAAGAATTAGTTCCATAAAAACCTCATGACTATTGTACCATAATTGCACTCAGTTGTTTTATAAATTGACAGGTTTAAGGCATTGTGTTATCATTCATTAGCGTTTAATAATAGCAGAAGTGAGCTAGTATTAAGGTCATGCGTTTATCAAACCGAAAGGTCACCCCAAAGTAACCCTCTGCTAGGGCGAAATGAATAGGATAAACACATCTTAATAAGAAGACACCCTGTTGTTGTTTTATGAGCCATAAAACACAAGGAGGAACATCATGGCAAGAATCATTGGTAAATTAACCAAAAAATCACGTCGATATGAATTCATGTTGACAGAACGTCCAACCGACTTACGTCGTTCCAATGCTCCAGGAGCAGCAAAAGATGCCCGTCGCTCAAAATTGAGCAACTATGCACTTCAATTACGTGAGAAACAACGTATTCGTTTCACTTATGGTGTTACTGAAAGACAATTCTTTAACACTTTCCTTAAGTCAGCAAAACTTAAAGGAGTTCACGGTCACAATTTCTTAGGTGTTCTTGAATCACGCTTAGACAACCTTGTCTACCGTGCTGGATTCTCCAACACTCGTGCAGGTGCAAGACAATTGGTTAACCACGGACATGTCCTTGTTAACGGTAAGAAAGTTGATATTCCATCTTTCATCGCAAGCAAAGGTGATGTGATTTCTTTCAAAGAAGGATCATCCAAACTCGACGTTGTCACTGAAGCATTAGCTGGTGGACGTGCAGTTCCAACTTTCTTGGATGTAAGCAAAGACAATCGTACAGCAAAACTTCTTCATTTCCCTGAAAGAAACGAAATTGCAAACGACTTCAACGAATCACTCGTGGTCGAATTCTACAACCGTTAAGATTTATCATTCAATCATAACCATAAGCTACCGATTTCTATCGGTGGTTTTTTTATGTTAATAAACCAAGGACTCGATGAATCATCGCATCATTAAAACCAAATTCATAATTCAATACAATTTACGATAAAAAATGATTCGTATCAAACGAATCATTGTCTTAAACGCTATCTTTGTTTTGATATTCTTCAATAATCTCAATAAAAATCTTGACCAACTGAGCATCAAATTGTGAGTTAGAATGTTTGCGTAGTTCTTCTATTGCCACATGGTGTGGTAATTTTTTGCGATAGACGCGATCTGATGTCATTGCGTCATAGGTGTCCACAATGGAAATGATGCGTGAAGGCAATGGTATTTCTTCTTCTTTTAATCCAGCAGGATACCCTTGACCATCCCAACGTTCATGATGATAAAGAATGTATTGTGCTACTTGTTCAAGTTCACCAGAAGCAATCGCAATTCGATATCCAATTTCTGGATGCTTTTTCATCACTTCCCACTCCTGGTTTGAAAGCAATGAGGGTTTGTTTAAAATGTTTTCTGGTATCCCTATCTTTCCAATGTCATGAAGCATAGCTAGAATCTTTAATTCACTGATATGATGTTCTGCCATGTTGAGTCTTTTGCCCATCGCAACACTCAATTCACTTAATCGAGTTGCATGCTCTTTTGTCTCATGACTTTTCTCAGCTAAAATGGTTACAATCGAATTCAATAATGAGTTACGCAAGCTATGTTTATCAGCCAACTTGTTGCTTGTTAAGTGTTGTTGAGCTTTATGTTGTAGTTCAATCACATTACTTGTTTGATGGTTATTCGCATATCCATAACTGACATTAAGTTGCTTTAATGGATGTGTCTGTGTTGAATTGAAAACTTCGATTTTCTCTAAAATTGCATCTATGATTTGCTTTGTGATGTCATTGGTTGATTCATGAATGTAAATCATGAACTCACTTGCACCTGTTCGGGCTAATACATCCCCAAATCGAAGTGAAGAACTTAACATTTTTGAGAACTCTACAAGCAACTGATCACTGTAGTCATAACCAATGGCATCATTTACCATTTTTATACCATTAATGTCAAAGAAAACAATGGAAAAGGAAGATTCATTATAATCTAGATTATTCAAATGAGATTGAAGAAAATGACGGTTATAGGTATTGGTCAATGAATCGTGAGTGGAAACGTAAAGTATTTTCTGTATCTGGGCATTCTTCTCACTGATATCTCTCATAAATAAATAGATATAGGTTCCATTGGATTTAATAATGCTTGCTGTTATATCAAGATCAATTTTCATGCCATCCTTTCTTACATGAGTGGTTTCAAAACGATGGTATGACTTTTCCTTCACTAAATTAAGTTGATCAATGATATAGAGTTGATTCTTAGAATCAAACTGAATGATGTTCGATCCGACAAGCTTATCTCTTGAATAGCCAAACAACTCACATGTTGTTTCATTTACACTCAGAATATGACCATCAATTGTAAGTAAAAGAACGCATCTTTCGAAGATTCAATGATTGAATTTGATATTTTTTCAAATTTAAGTTGTTCTGTAAGATCAATACCAACAGTAAGAAACAATGGATTATGATGATCATCTTCACCAATTGTAGATGTATAAATTGCTAATGATACTTCTGATTGCATCGTTGTTTTAAATGATAAGATACCATTAAAATGGTTCTCGTCGATGGTTGTTAGTTGTGAGAAAAGGTCATTAACTGAAACTTCTGTTGATACTAAAGAACGTTCTAGCCACTCTTTTAAATATTTAAAATCCTTATCTTTGTATCCTGTGGTGTTTTCCCAAGCAGGATTGACTGAAATGATATCTCCTTTTTGATTATAAATGATTGTTTGTACAGGCGAAGAATCGATAGAAGATTGAAAACGCGCTTGGTTAAGATCACTTAAGTGAATGGATTCAACCATTTTTTGATATGCATGATTAATGCTTTTATGCATGTTTAAGACGATGAGGGAAAAACCTATACCTAATGTTTGAGTGATCATTAAATGAAACATCCATAATCACTTGTAGGTCACAATTGGATAGGAGTCAAATGCATTTGAAAACAGAAGGTATGTAAATATTAATGAAATAAAGAGATTAAATTGTAAGAAACGACCGAGCTCTTTATCATTTAACAATAGTGATGCTAAGAAAATAGTGCCTAACAAAATAATCATGCCAGCACTAAAATATGAGGCAAACATAATGACTGCAAAACTGTTGAACAGTAAAAACAACAACATGGCAAATGATCGAAGCTGTTCACTTACTTTCCTCTGTAGTAAGTAGACCCCAAGCAGAAGTGAAAGTAACCCTTGGATGACAGCATAAAGGTCATAACCATCCAGATAGAAGAAATATGAACCGAGCAAGAAAAGCGGAATCCCTCCGATTAAATAGACTTTTGCAGAAAGCAAAAAATTACGTTGCTTCCAATAAGCAATGTCAATAACACTTTTAATGGGTGACTGTAGCAGCATTTTAGTCAATTGAGTTTGAATAGTCTTTAGTCGATTCTTCTTTTGATTCATAGCACAATTCACTCCTTTGAAATGAACGTATTGAACGATCATTCATTAATAGAAAATGACAGCTTAAGCATGTTATTAACTCAATAATAACATATCTCATTATGACATTAACATGCTGGAAGGATAAACATATCTACAAGATTCAAACAAAAAAATGGCTTTGATGACCATTTTATGATGTGCTTTCAAAGATGTGTTCAGAAATCAGTCTTGTTTTAGACTCATGATCTCTTCTTTAGTGCATTCTCGCCATGAACCAACTTCTACCCCATCTAAAGTGAGTGATCCTATTTGTGAGCGATGAAGTTCTAACACTTCATTCTTAACTGCTTGTAACATTCTTTTAACTTGATGATATCGTCCTTCATGAATAATGAGTACAATGGTTGTCGCATCCATCACTACTACTTTGGCAGGTTCACATGCTTTTTCATCTCCAATATCAACCCCTGATTCCAGTTGCTGAATGGCTTTTTGCGAAATAGGTTCTCTTAATACCACTTGATAGTGTTTTTCCACTTTCTTAGCAGGATTCATTAATTGGTGAGTTAACTGACCATTCGTAGTTAAGAGAAGCAACCCCGAAGTGTCTTGATCAAGACGACCAACCATATGATAAAGTTTTGGCGATAGTTTAAAGTACTCAAACACAGTTGGGTATTTTGGATCCACACTTGAACATACAACTCCTATGGGTTTGTGAACCATGATTACTTCATGATGAACTAAGTTAACTTGCTCATCATCAAACATTATATGATCGTGTTGTGATACTTTCACTCCAAAATCACTCACAATGTGATGATTAACACTGACACGTTTTTGCTTGATAGCATTTCTAATGTCACTTCTTGTCCAATTTAGAGCGTCAGCTAGAACTTTATCAAGACGTTGCATGTCTTTTTTTCCTTTGCAAGATGTACATCTGAGGTAAACCAAACAACCAAGTCATGACACCATAAACAGCCAATGAAACTCCCCCACTCACCAACAGTTTAATGAAAGTTAATAAGCGAGAATCAAACAAGATATTATGCCATCCAATGAACTTGAATAAATAGCCTGTCAATAGCATTCCACCAGTTGAAACTAACATAAGGAATAAACGTGATCTAACACGACTGTAATTAAAACCATAGGTTTTCTTAATGGTGAATAAATTGTAACCCACCAAAACAATATGAGAAATGATGGAGGAAACTACAGCTCCCTGATATCCGATCAACATAATCAATGGTACGAAAATAAGTAGTTTGATTAAAAAAGCCAATGTCAGTGAGAAAATCACTTTACGACGAAGTTGTAAAACAATGAGAATGTTAACTAGAACAGGTGATACTACTGATAGTATGGCTTGAATACTTGAAGTTCTTAATACTTCTCCACCAATAAAAGCATAATCAAGATAGAAAATATAATAGATTTCTTCTGCGAAAACAAAGAGTCCACACACCATTGGTAATCCAATAAAAAGCACTGTTTCTATCGCATCATAAACATGATTTCGCAAATCTTGTCGCTTATTCAGGGTAAAGGCTTCACTGATGTAAGGAATGATTGCGATTGAAAATCCTAAAGCAAGTACAAGTGGAATAGAGGTTAGTTTCTTGGTGGTAAACATGATGATTGTAAACAATATGTTGACATCAACTTCACTTACACCTTGAGCTAACATGGTATTGTTGAAACCAAACAATGTTACCATTGATTCAAGATTACTTAAAACACTGACAATCAAAAAAGGAAGTGATATCGCAAAAATTTCTTTAAGAAAAGTAATCCAGTTCAGTTTAATAGAAGTTGACTCAATTATATTGAGTTTTTTTATAATCCGTCTTTCTTTAATGAATAAATCAATGATCGCTATCCCTCCTGCAATGGATGCCGCAAGCATGGCCACATAAACTGCAACAATACGATCATAATTCAACACATTAACCAACAGTACACTGACTCCAAGTAGAAAAGCGACACGAATAACTTGTTCTAAGACTTGTGATGATGCATAAATCCTCATTTCCTTCATGCCTTGCATAAAACTACGATACGAGGATAAAACAGGTGTAATGAACATGGCTAAAGCCACAAAACGAATCACTACGAGTGTAATCTCAAAAGATGATTGAGAAGCCTGTGAACCGATGATAAACGGCACAATCCAAGGTGCAGTAAAATAGATGGTCACAAAAAAAAGAATACCTACTGAGAAGAGAACACGTTTCATGAATCGATTAATCATGAGCATCATAGGATAATCATTTTTTGCGACATAACGTGAGATCAGAGTTGCTGCAGCAACAGGTAGTCCTGCAATAGCAAGCTGCAACATGAAATCATAAAAGGTATACCCATAACTATAAAACGCAGTGTTCTGTTGACCTGCAATTTGTATAAATGGAGAAACATATAGTATTCCAATAGCTTTAGTGATAAATATTCCAAGTGAACTGGTTAATCCACTTAATATTAAGGAACGTTTATTCATTACCATTCAATCCATCTTCTATTTCAACTTCTTCAATAACATCCTGTGCTAAAAAATCAATATCGATAAGATAGTACTCTCTCATTTGATTCAGTTTATAGTAATCTTTCCAAGCAATCATCACTTTAAGTTGTAATTGTGGAGAAGTCGATGTCCCTGATAATAGGATCCCTTTAGGAAATCCCTTCTCACTGTTCACCTGATTTGGAACTAAATTAACATAAGGATCAAAAACACCTATGGATGGACTTAACACGCTCAGTGATTCAAAGTCTTGATTGTTCTCCACCATCACAACCACCACATCATACATTGCGACTAAAGGTTGATCAATGATTAGATCATAACGATAACTATTCGATAGTTCATACTTTTCAACGTAAAGAGAAAAATAGCTTGATTCATTGAGAAAACGATCATTATCCAAAATAGAGAAATAATGACTTTCATAGACTGTTAATGCTCTTTCAAACGCTTCATCTCTAGGTTGATGTAAACAACCTGTAAGTAAGAAGAGAAGCGCAATCGACATTTTTTTAAACATAAAAATACCTCGCGTCAATTATATCACATCATGACTTCCTCAACGCGAGGTTTTTACTATGTAAAATCAACTAAAATGTAATTCTTCTTACCTTTTCGAATAATGGTGTAGGCATGATGATAGGCCTCACTTTGATGAATCTGTGCATGAATATCATCAACTTTGACTCCATTTACACTCACTGAACCTCCAGTGATGAGATCTCGAGCAAGTCGATTAGAAGTGGCAAGCTGTGATTGCACCAAGGCATCAATCAAGGAGATAGACGTCACTGCTTTAACTTTAAGTGCATCTTCAAATACTGCCTCAAGTTCAACTAATGATAAATCTTCAAAACGTTGATTAAAGTAAACATCTGATAATTTAATCGCATGATCTAACGCATCTTTACCAAAGACAATTTCTGTGAGTTCAAATGCTAATTGTTTTTGAGCTGTTCTTAAATGAGGAGCTGCAAGATGCTGTGCTTCAAGTTCAATGATTTCATCTATCGTCTTAAATGACAGACGTTTAATGAAATTGATAACATCATCATCACTGACATTAATGAAGTATTGATAGAACACGTAAGGATGCGTCTTACTTGCATCCAACCATATGTTTTTACCCTCACTCTTCCCAAATTTTGAACCATCGGCTTTTGTGATTAGAGGTTGTGTTAATCCATACACTTTCGCATCAGAGCCTTTTACTTTTCGAATCAGCTCAATCCCACTGGTCAAATTCCCCCACTGATCTGAACCACCCACTTGCATTTCGCAATTGAGATGATTGTACAGATGCAACCAATCTGATGCTTGAAGAATGGTATACGTGAATTCAGTAAAAGAAATCCCTGTTTCTAATCTTGAAGCAACCACATCCTTGTTAATCATGTAGTTAACATTGAAATGTTTACCAAAGTCTCTTAGAAAAGTAAGTACACTGACATCCTTAAACCAATCATAGTTGTTCACAAAGCCAATGGAAGCGTCCCCTACAATGTGTTTCATTTGCTTTGCTAAGGCTTGAACATTGTGTGCAATCACATCCAAAGAAACTAAAGCCCGCTCAGTTGTTGGTCTTGGATCTCCAATCATGCCTGTTGCACCACCTAATAATGCGATTGGATGATGTCCTTGCATCGCAAAACGTTTCAATAACAGCAATTGTTGAAGATGTCCAATATGAAGACTATCTGCTGTTGGATCAAATCCACAGTAAAGTGTAATGGGTTGATTTAATCGTTCTTTTAATCCTTCAGTATCAGAACAATCTTTAAATAAATTCCTAAATTGCAATTCTTCAATGAAATTCATACAGGTCCTTTCGTTTAAAAACATCCATATGGATGTTTATAAGTTAATCAATGATGATTGACGGCGGTTAAAGACATAGCTAAGTTCTATCTCTTTCTCACTAAGCACTTCATTATGCAAGAGTTTTGTCATGATACGCATCGCTACCGCACCTAAATCATAAGATGGAATAACAATCGATGATAACTGCGGTCTTACCATTGCGTTATACTTAGTATCAATCATACAGATGACCTCACACTCTTGAGGAACAGTGATGTTGTTTTCACTTGCAGCATTGATGGTCGCAAGCGCTTGTGAATCACGATGAGTGAGAATAAGGTCATGTTTGTGATCCTTAAAATATCCTTTTAAAAATTCATAGGATGAGCGATAGTTGCTTGGGATTTGAACAAAGGTGAATCCTTCTTTGTTGGCTTCGTCAAAAGCACGTTGTGCTCCTTTGACCATTTGTGAAATCGCAAATGGATTCTTTCTATCTTCAATAATCGCCACTTTATACTTCTCTACATCCAAATAAGCTTTTGTCACATCATAGGATGCTTTTTCAATATCTACAAAAACACTGGCAATGCTTTCATCTGACATTTTGTTTCCAATTAACACAATTGGGTATTGATATCGTTTGAGTTCTGATAACTCATCATAAAGTAGTTTATCGTTGTATATAATTACTCCATCAACACGTGACTTAATGATGTTTTCAATGGTTTCATTGATTTCAAGAATACCTTCAGTGGTGGTGTGAAGCACAATCGAATACTTATAAATTTTCGCAACATCGAGTAAACCATTGATGATTTGACCCGTTACGTTAAAACTAGCTTCGGGAACAACCAAAGCAATGGTGGTCGTTTTTTGAAGCGCTAAACCTTGTGCTACCGCATTTGGTTTATATCCAAGTTTTTCAATCGCCTCTTGAACTTTAACACGCGTATCTTCACGAACGATTTCTAATCCATTAATAACTCGAGAAACAGTAGCTAAGGAGACATTGGCTTCATTCGCAACATCATAAATTGTAACACGTTTCATACTAGTCCTTTCTTATCCATGCTTTGAGCGATTGTAGTTGTTCATCAATCTTGGATTTTAGTGTTTGAATGTCTTCTTCTAACGGTTTTGCATCAACCCAAGCTTTAAATCCATGAGTTAATGCTTCAATGCTGCTTTGAATTTGTTGTCCATGATTGGTTTTAAAATCATTGAACCATTGATCAAATGTGGATTGAACTGATGAGATGGTTTCCTCAATTGAATTAGTAAGTTGATACTTCTCATTCAGTGATGATAATCTAGTTTGTAAACGATTCAAGGATTCATTAAGTGTTCGCTTTGATTCTTCAATGGATTTCTTGACATCTTCATCTTCCAGTTTTTGCTTTATTGTTTCAGTGACTGATTGAGTCAATGATAAAGCCGATGTTTTGAATTGATGATATATCTCCTGAAGTTGTGAGTAATCAACAGAGGATACCTTGTCTTTTAAATCGATTAATTCCTGTTCTAGTTTTTCTAATAGTTCATTGAGGGTCATTTGGATTTTGATCTCCTTTATTGAAGAAAGAACCAATCGCATCTTTAAGAACACTCATGTTTGAAATGAGAATTTCTATGAGTCCTTTAACAAAACTTTCTGAGAATGCCCCCACTTGATCCACTCCTCGAGAAATGTTAGTAATGGTGGTCACTGGTGCTTTCATTTGCTCAAGATAATCTTCAAGAATAATGAGTGATCGATCCACACTTTCAATGGTTTGATTCAGTTTTTTAACCAATTTAATGAGGACAATAAAAAGATAAATTAAAAAATACAAGGCAATAGCCCCTAAGACAGGTATTAGTAATACAGAAATTGAATTTAATATAGTGAGTAATTGATCCATAAAATAACCTCTTTTACTTATTATAGACATTATTGAAACAATTTTCAATAGAATAGAAAGCGCTTTAGTTGAGAAACCGAATTATTAAAGTAAATTCCGATTTGTAAAAAATACGGAAGTTAGTATGAGAAGTTTAGAAGTGATATGATTTCTATGTTTCCTACAGGGGAAGGAGGAAAAGTATGGCACCATGGAA
>Ga0194136_1000840_pt1 | contig 15354 bp, 17 predicted proteins | sample TARM_MetaG_T3A_1_FD_134023 | JGI IMG/M metagenome (GOLD analysis project Ga0194136, IMG submission 134023) | Freshwater microbial communities from Pennsylvania, USA, analyzing microbe dynamics in response to fracking - TARM_MetaG_T3A_14 (version 2) | ecosystem: Environmental > Aquatic >...
CCGCGCCCAGCTTGTGCGCCACCACATCGTCCCGGCCGTCGCCCCGCAGGCGGGCATCGCGATTGTGATGATGGTGCCGCACGCCATCTGGCACGAGTCCACGCTGTCGTTCCTGGGCATCGGGCTTTCTCCCGAGCAGGCCAGCCTGGGCACGCTCATCGACTCCGCCAGCGCCGGACTGCTCGAGGGCCAGTGGTGGGCGCTCGCCGCGCCCTCAGCGGTGCTAGTGGCCGCTACCGCGGCGCTGGCGGCGCTGCGTCCCGCCGGCACCCGCCCCGCCCGCCATCGGCTCGGCGACCGGGCCCTGCCAGCCAGTCGCAGAGCAGGGGAGGGGCTGCAGTCGCGGGACCTGACCGTGGACATCCACACCACTGCCGGGCCGGCGCGCGCCCTCGACGGGGCGACGCTGCGCGTCGCCTCGGGAAAGCTCGTCGCCGTGACCGGCCCGTCCGGCGCCGGTAAGTCCACCCTGGCGCACGCCGTGGCCGGGCTCCTGCCGGCCGCCGCCACCATGACCGGGCACCTGGACTCCGGCCCGGTCGGATACATGCCGCAGAACCCCGCCTCAGCGTTCACCCCGACCCGGCATCTGCGCAGCCAACTCGCAGAGATCATCGACGCCCACCGCGCACCGACCACCGTCGACCAGCTCTGCCACCAGGCGGGCCTACCGCCGCACCTGGTCGACCGGTTCCCGCATGAGCTGTCCGGAGGGCAAATGCAGCGGGCTGCGCTCGCCGCCGCCCTGGCCAGCGGGCCCCGCGTGCTGATCGTCGACGAACCCACCTCCGGCCTGGACCCCGAGCGGGCCGCCGACGTGATGCACCTCCTGCGGGCAGTGTCCGACAGCCAAGCGATGGCAGTCCTGCTGATCACCCACGACCTGACCGCGCTGGCGGCAACCGGGGTGGCGGACCGCGTCGTCGAGCTCCACGACGGTCGACTCTCCGACGAGCCGGCCGCGGGGCCACGCGCGGCGTGCCCAGACGATGAAGGCTGCCCCGCCCCTGCCGCGGCCGTCGCCGAGCCGATGGCGGCGGTGGTGCGAGCGTGAGCCTGCGCTGCGAGAACGTCACCTACCGGCACCCCGGCGCCGACCAGCCCGTGCTGGCCGGGCTGAGCCTGGAGGTCCAGCCCGGGCGCATCGTGGCCGTAACCGGCCGGTCAGGGGTCGGCAAGACCACGCTGGGTCGCCTGATGGCCGGCCTGCTGACGCCGGATTCGGGAACGATCACCTGCGACGGCCGGCCGGTCGGTGCCCGGCGTGGCCGACTGCCGCGGTGGACTGCGCTGCTGGCCCAGGATCCGCTGTCCGCCGCCGACCCCCGCCACAACCTCGGACGGATGATCGCCCTGCCGGCACGCCTAGCCGGGAAGAGCATCGACGTGAAGGCAGCCGCGGCGGAAGTGGGTCTAGGCCCCGAGCTACTCGAGCGCCTGCCGGGGCAAGTGTCAGGAGGGCAACTGCAGCGGGCGTGCCTAGCCCGGGCCCTGGCCCAACAGCCCAACTATCTGATCGCCGACGAACCCACCGCGCATCTCGATACCGACAGCACGGCCACGATCGCTGCGGTGTTGCGCCGCCGCGCCGCCCGCGGGCTCGGCGTCCTTCTCATCACCCACGAGCTTGAGCTGGTCCGCGACATCGCGGACGCCACGACGCACCTGCTCCCGACGTCGACGGAGACGATGAACCCACTCTCGGACCGTCCCAGCCGATAACATCTGCGCAGGCAACAACCACCGGGCAGGGGAAGGCGATGGCGGTGAACTGGAACGCCTTGCAGGCAGAACTAGACGCGGACGCCGCGCAGATCCTCGCCGACTGCGCTGTCCGCGCCGACGCCCTTTGCGCAGAGGTGTACGGAGACCTCTACCACTCGCCCCAGGGGCAGGTCAGCTAACCAGAAGGTAGCCCTCGGAGCTAGAGCAGGCGTTGCGAGCATCCAACCCCTGGTTACTCCGCCGTCAACTCCTGATACCGCTGGAACAGCACCTCAAGACGCTGCCGCTCCGTCGTGAGCTTGCGCGGAGCGCCAAGCGCGACGTCGACTTCCCTGTCGAGTTTGTCGTGGGCCTTGATCAGCGCCGGGTCCATCGCCAACGGGTTGTAGGCGTTCGCGAGACTCCGTTCGGGATGCAGCTCTCGGGCCGCCAGAACGCCCTTGCCGGCAGCGATGATCTTCGCTCTCTGTTTATCGCTGAGGGCTGGGACCGGGAAGGTGTTCCACGTCAAAGTGTTCGCGAATCGGACTCGCGATTCCAGGCGGCCACCGATGGTTTTCTGCCAGGTGATGAACATCGACGAGGACAGCAGAGCAAACTGCAGGCCGTCGAGGTCTTCGACGGTGAAGGTCAGATCGCTGGCGATAGTCGCAGCGGGAATTGCCGCAGCGAGATAGTAGGGACGAGTCTCACTGGACACTTTGGGCAGGCACAGATGTGGAACGTCGCGGTGGGATCGTTGGCCGAACAGATGAGGGGTTGCGGCCATCGCGCGGGTGGACGCGGCCTTGCTCTTCGCGCGGAAAGCCGCGACCGCTTCGAGCCTGCTCTTAAGGAACGGACTGCGTCCGATGTCTGCGGGGTCTAAGTCCACGAGCCACAGGCACCATCGGGGGAGGCCGTGAAGTAGCTCGCGCGAGCCGATGAACGGGCGAACGTACTGCGCGGCTACCGGGTCGGCCATCACCTGGTCGTAATCGTCGACCTCGACGATTAGGTTGCCGTCGTCGCGAGCCATGTTGCCGAACACCGCAGGCACGATCTCTGGAGAAAGTGGTTGGGAGCGCTTGGCGACGAGCACGTTGGGCGCGTCGACGAGATAGGCGTTGATTCCCACGGTGACAGGTAGGGGCTCCGCGGGACCGCTGGGGGATGAGTAGCCGAACAGGCGTGGCTTAGTGGTGTCGTCTCGGGTGAAACCGACGATCACGCAGTGCACGGCCGCCTTGCCGGGGGCCTGGGAATCCCAGGCAAAGGTGCGGTGTGCGAATCCGATGCGCCAGCCGGCGGCGAAGATCGGGCCGAACAGCCGGGGAACTTGGTCGCCTTGTGTGATGGAGTTGGTGGTGACGTAGGCAAACGCCCCGGGCCGGTCGGCGAGTAAGTTGAGCGATTTGGCGTGCCACGCGGTGACGTAGTCCAGGCGACTGATGTCGTTGGTGCCCCATGCAGTTCGTAGCTGGTCGGCCTGCTCTGTCGTGCGGGTGGCGTGTCCGAGGAAGGGCGGATTGCCGAAGATGAAGGTCTGACCGGCCGGCTTGGGTAGGGCTGCGTTCCAGTCCAACTCGAGCGCGTCGTCGTGGACGATGTGAGCCGTGATTCGGATGGGCAGCCGGTCGGGGGCCTGTCCGATTGCTTCAGCGAGACGGCGGTTGGCTTGGTGATCGACGAGGAACATCGCGGTTTCGGCGATCTTCGCTGGCCACCAGTTGATCTCGAAAGCGTAGAACCGGTCGATCGTCAGCTTCTGCTCGAGCGTGGCGTCTAGCGACATGCCGGTCTCGCCGAGCCGGCGTCGGCGCTCGACGATGAGATCGGTCTCGATGTCGCGCAGCTTGGCGTAGGCGAGCGAGATGAAGTTTCCGCTGCCAGCCGCGGGGTCGACGTAGATGTTGGCCGCGAGCTCGTCCTGCAGTGCGGCGAGCTGCGCCGGGGTGGTGGACTTGTTGGCTATCAACCGGTCCGCTCGTGACCGGTAGTCATCGAGAAACAGCGGGCCGATGGTCTTGAGGATGTTCTCTTCGCTCGTATAGTGCTCGCCGGCGGTGCGGCGGGCCTCTCTGGACTTCACGAGCTGGAACATGGCGCCGAAGATGGCCGGCGAGATGCGGGTCCACCGGAAGCGGCATGCAGCCAGCAGGGCGTCGCGCATCGCTGGGGTGAAGAAGCTGGCCGGCAGGGTTTCGGCGAACAGTGCGCCATTCACGTAGGGGAATCGGGATAGCAGATCCGGCAGCCCACGACGGCCGCGGCCTGGCGGAGTGTTCAAGACCTGGAACAGCGTCACCAGCTGCCCGCCCAGAGTGTCCGGCCCCGTGGTCTCCTCCACCCACCGGTAGAACAGATCGGCTTCCCACAGCCCGGCATCGTCCCCGTAGAGCAAGAACAGGATGCGCGTGAGGAAGATCGACGCCTGCTGAATCTCGGCATCCTCTTCATCCGGGTCGGTGGGCGCTTCGTCGGAGACGTCTTCGTCGGCGTCGTCGCCGACCATTGCTGTGTAGAGATCGGCCATCAATTGGGCCGCGTGAATGGAGGCGTGCTCCTCTTCGCGGCGGGTGATGGTTTCGTGGCCCGCCAGGAACAGCAGGGCGTCCAGGTGGGCCGCAATGTGTGCGACGTCTATCTCGACGCTGGTCCGCTCATCTCCCAAGCGGTCGACCCGGAGTCGGGCAAAGTCGGTGACCAGCACGTACTTGGGAAACTCGTGCTGACCGATGCTTCCGCCGGACAGGTAGTCGAGGGCTTGTCGGTGTGCTTTGTCCAGGTCAGCGCCCAGGCTCTTGGCCTCACCGATGAACACGCCAGACTGAAACACGTCGATGTACCCGCTGCGGCCAGTGCTAGCCCGCACCGCGTCTCGCTCAAACAGATCCAGGCGGGCCGCGTTGATGCCGAAGCAGCCGAGCAGGTCAGACCAGAAGGAGTGCGCGAACGACTTTTCCGTGTGCGGGGTGTTGTCCTCCCGCCACGTTCGGACGGTAGTGGCCCAGTGGTTGGCGAAGTCGACCAGTCGACGTTTGATCTCGCCCCGGTCCACACCCGTAGTTGCCATCGACGATCTCCTTGCCGGTCAGCTGGTTCCCGCCGATCCTGCCAGTGGGTCGCGCTGTCCAGGCAGGCGGGAGGCCTCGGCATCGGGGCGGGTAGTGCTGCACCGGCACGGAGGGGCTGGACACTTGGCGGCATCAACCCGCCCCTCCAGTGAATGGAGCCCCCGATGAGCCTCCCGCATCTCCCCGGTAACCGATACGTCCTGAACCTGCGCACTTTCCCCGAGGGGGATCTGCAGGTGAACTTCACCTGGCACGACGACGCGTGCCGGTTCCTGATGGACCAGGCCTTCCTGTACGCCGGGCGGGTGACCTCGTTCCACGCGTGCCTGGCTGAGCACACCGAGGCCGATGGGCGCCGCATCCTGCACGAAGTGCACTGGAAGGCCGACGCCGACGAGCACGGTCTGCAGGCGTTCGTGGACGCCACGATCCGCGCAGACCTCGCCAGGCAACTGCTGAACGGGCTCGACCATGGTCTGATCCGGGCCGGTGTGGCCTCGAAGGTGGTGTACGCCGAGTGGCAATGGGTGGCCACCGGCGACGGCTACTACCTCGACGACCTGCCTGCGCTCGTCCGCCTGGCCGACGGTGGCAACCTCACTGACTTCTACGACCTGCTGGATTCCAGCCTCTACGACGTCGCTGATCGCTACTTCGTGCAGAACCTGTTCGGGCTCTCCACCGACCAGCCGTTGGCAGTTCGCCGTGAACGCAACGGGGCCATCACCACCAGCGCGGACCCCGACTTCGCTTGCGAGCCGATACTCAAGGCCACCGCATGAGCCGCCAGCCAGCCACCGTCTCGTCGCTGGTCGCCGACTACGCCCTCTACGGGGTGACCGCCGGGATGGTCCGCGCTCTCGCAGCGAACATCGCCGTCACCCACGCCGCCCACGTTGACGGTGACCATGACCCGCTCCCGGCTGCTGTCGCGGCGGAGCTGGTCGTCGAACTCGATGCCCTGGCCTCGGACTTCCAGGCGCAAATTCCTGCGCGGCAGGACGCCTACGCCGCGAACATCCGCCAGTACGGGCACCTGTTCACCTAACCGCCACGAGAACCCCGCCAGGACGGAGAACCGCCCCGTGTTCGACACCCACATATGGCTGATGGACGCCGAGGATGACGTCCGCGCGGCGATCTCCGAAAAGTTCAAGATCATCCCGGACGACAAGTACGACGTACCCGCGATCACCCGCAAGGTGTTCGACGACGTCGACGGCATCCTGTCGCCGAACGCCCTCGCGGAGCACTTCTGGATCGTCGCCCGCAAGCATCGCTACACCTGACAAGGAGCCGCCTCGACCGGGTTGCGGTGCCGGGGGAGTCCGTTGGGTGGCTGTCCGGCCCACGCGGGCGGCAAGCCGCTGCCAGCGAAGAATCCCGCCCGCCGCGGGGGCCCGTGACGCTGCTGCACCGCGCAACCAGGCGGGCACGCTCGCACTCGTCCACCCCGCGTCACGAGCAAGGGAGCCACCGATGAACCGCACACTTCGCCGCAAGTTCGCCTACACCGCCCGCGTTCGCACCAAAATCGGGGGCGCTGAGCACGCGGCCTGGTCGGCGCGTGTGAGGTTCGAGCGCCGAGAGTGGGGCTCGAGCGTGCGGGAGGTGCAGCGCACCAAGTCGATCGTCGAGTCGTTCGACGAGCTGATCGACCCCAGCCACCCCGACATGCCCACCGGCCTCGACCTGGAGACCCCCGAGATCCGCAGCTACATCGAACGGGCCCGCGCGGCCCGCGCCGAAGCCGAGGCCGTCGCCGAGCAGCTGGCGCCCATCCAGGCGCAGTGGAAGGCGCAAACTGCCAGCACCAGCGATTATCCGCTCGACGGCTGGACCCCGGCAGCGCCCCCGCCGGCCACAACCGACCCCACCGCATGACCGGAAGTGCCCGGCGACCACGCCGCCCACCCCGCGGATGGCCACCCTGCTGCGCCCCGGACCGCCGCGAGAACACTGATCACCACACCACCGCCAGACCGAGGAGCACCCGATGAGCACCACCCGCACCATCACCGCCGCCGAACTCCGCCCGGGCGACACGTTCGTCAAAGACGATCAGCGGTTGACCGTCACCGACCAGGTCGCCCCGTCTGACACCTGGGCCGGTTTCACCCGCGTCGGCCTCGACTACGGAGTGCTCTACATCCTCTCCGACGCGCAGGTCACCGTCGTCACCAGCACCGACGACGCGTGGGCGGACGTGACAGTCGGCCCCAACGGTTCCGTCACCGACGAGACCAACGCCCACCACTTCACCACCGCCGCCGGGACCCCGATCGCCACCAAGCTGCAGCTGGCCGTTCCCGCCGACCTGACCACCGAGGACGAGATCGCCGAGTGGATCGGCCACATCAGCCAGCGCATCATCACCGCCGGCGGGCCCGGCACCACCTTGACCGTGCACGTCGGAGACGGGCAGTGACCGCCGCAGACCGGCGCAGGGCCCCGTTCGCCGCGGTGCGGCCCTGCAAGCACTGCCCGTTCCGCAGCGACATCACCCCGTACCTGAGGCCGGAGCGAGCCCGCCAGATCGCCGACTCTCTCGACCGTGGCGAGGACTTTCCCTGCCACCAGACGCTCACCTATGGCGAAGAAGACGGCCTCGAGACCGCCGATACCGGCAATGCCGCACGCTGCGCCGGCGCCATGATCATCTGCGAGAAGACCGACCGCCCCACGCAGGCCATGCGGATCGGTGAACGGCTGGGCCTGTACGACAGGAACGCCCTCGATATGGCCGCCCCGGTCTACGACACCCTCGCCGACTGGGTGGCCGCCCACCAGGCTGCCCGCCGCGGTCGGCACTGACTCGACCCCCGCTCGCGCCCCCACCAGCACGGGAAGACCCTGGCTGGGTGCACGGTGGCCTCGGCCCGACGGCGGCCTTGTCTTCCGGTCGGGCTGTCCGGCACGGCATCAGGCAGCCCCCGGGTCACAGCGCCGCACGCTGCTGCAGTCCCCAACAGGCGCGGGAAGGTGAGGGCATCAACCCACCCCGACCCGCTGAGGGAGCACACCATGGCACTCGAGCCGCTGACCCCGACCGACCGAATCGTCAACGTCTACCTGAACGTCGCTCGCGACAGCCTGGGGCGACCCGCCGCACTGTTCGACGGGTACAAGGCCGGCGACCCCCTGCGCCACTGCTTCCGGCTCCCCCTCGTCGGCGCGGAGCTGCACCTGTCGCCCACTGCGCTCGCGGAGAAGGTGTACCACCTGCTCAACGTCGGCGATGACCCCATGTTCGGTACGCCCGACGAGCGGGCGGTGGCTTACCGACTCGCCAACTACCGATCCCTGAGCGTGGGCGACGTTCTCGAGATCGACGGCGAGCATCTGGCCGTGGCTTCCATGGGGTTCGTCTCCGTCGACGCCCCGGCGCGGGAGGCGATCTCGACGCCGTGGTGACCCAGGCGTGCGGGGCGATCATGGACTGGAAACCGGCCCTGACCCCAGTCCAGACACGGCCCGGCAGATAGCAGGGCGCCCGCGAGCCAGGGACGGGCCACCCTGTGGCTGCGCTGTCCACGCTCCACCTCCGAGTCGCCGCCGCACGGTGGGGGAGGTTCGGGCCAGTTCGACGCGATCCCGTGGTTCGGCCCCGTCCGTTCCAAGGTCCGGCCCGGGTTGACGCCCGCGCGACACGCCGAGGAACCGCGCGGACCAGCGAAATTGGAAATGCGAAATACTAAATCCCCGGGTCGGGCTCTCCCGCTGCGTAGCGTCACTCTCGCACGCTGCCAGAGGAGGAGTGAGCGATGGACACCCAGCACACCACCGGTGCTCGAGGAACCACCTCGAAGCGAAGGGTCGGCCGTCCGAGCAAGGGCGTCTACAAGCCGTACAGCATCAAGGCGCGGATCGACATCGCCAACGAGCTGGAGGCACTGGCCGGCAACGGGATCACTCGTACCGACCTCTTCGAGGCGGCAGCTGCGATGGCCCTCCGTGACAAGGAGGCGCTACTGGCTGAGGTCGAGGCGCAGCGCGAGATTGCGGCGCGGCACCGGCTGGAGATCGGCCTACCTCCGACGAAGGGGGACCGGAATGTAGCCGCCTGAACGCGCCTATTCGACGCCGGTCAGCGCACTGGCCCGACCACCAATCGGACCGCTCCCAGCTGATCGAACCGAAGTCGAAGCACCGCGGCCACCGCGTTGTTCACCACACAACGTGCGACCCGGCAGGCGAGACGAAGGAAACGGCGACCACCTAGAACTTCCCACTGCAGGCCACCAACCTGCAGAAAAAGAAGAACCCGCCCCCTGACGGGGACGGGAACTTCAGAAACCAGAAGCGGAAGATTCTCTCGGTTACCAGCCGATCCCGGTTACCAGCCGGGTTCCTCCGAACGCCATCCAGATCGCTCGTTGCCGACCAAAGCAATGAGGTCCTTTTGTCGTACGACGACGACTATACAGCGCTGCCCCCTACCCATCTACCGGACGACACGCCGAGCAATGCTGGGCTGACCTGGGAAATACTCCGCGATAGCTGGAGCCCTCGGACCCACATCCGGGTCGACCGCGACGGTGATAACGCCGTCTACGTCGACGTGCCCGCCGGCCGAACCCGCCCGGCGAAGCCGCACGCGCTGTACCTCGCCGACGAACAGCAGCGATTCCGCCTGCTCGGCTTCGACTTCGACGCCCACCGGGACGGACTGTTTCCGCAGGTAGATGCCGCAGCCTTGCAGGCAGTCCTCACCGCCGCCCACATCCCGCACCTGGCGTGCGTCTCCGGGCCCGGCGGCGGCGTCCACGTGTGGGTGCGCCTGTCCGCCCCCACGCCTGCCTCCGCGGTCCGTCGCCTCGCCCGCCAGCTGGACGCCGTCTACCCGTCGTTCGACCCCACCCCGCTGCTCAACGCCGCCACCGGCTGTCTTCGAGCTCCTGGGTCTCCGCACCGCCGAGGCGGCCACTCCGCCCCACAGGGCAATCCCCGGATCCTGCCCGTGGCTTTCCCCGATGTCGTGCGAGCCCTGGCTGGTCTGCGCCCCGCTGCGGGCACCTCGGCCGGCAGCCCGCGGGCCGAGCGGCGCCAGCCGATCGACACCACCGCCTGGGGCACCCCGCATCTTCGCGGGATCCGGCGGCCGTTGCCGGCGCAGTTCCGCGCTCTCGCCCGCAAACCCGTCGCCCTGGCCGCCGATGCCTCTGCCATCGGCTGGTCCCTGCTGTTGGCCTGCGCGCACGCCCGTTTCACCCAGGAGGACGTCCACCACGCCGCCTTCGTCGAGCAGTGGCCTGGCCTGGAGTACCTGCGCACCGTCCGTCAGGCCGACCATCGCTCTCCCCGGCCCGGGAAGGAGCAGTTTCTCGAGCAGCAGTGGCATCGCGCCGTCGACAGCGCAGCTGCGATCCCTGCACCACCAGAGGATGCCGGCAGCGCCAAGTGGCAGGCCTCCGCTGAGCGTGTCGCCGCGTTCCAGCAGGAGTGCGACCGCACGCCCAACCGGTGGCACGGGTGCACCGGCGTCGTCGACAGGCTCCTGCTCGACGCCCTGTGCTGGCACATCGCTCGAGCGGCGACCACAACGGTGCACCTGTCCGAGAGGGCGTGGGCGCTGACCGCAGGCCTCGACAGATCCACCGTCAACCGTCGCATCAAGACCTTGCTCGCCGAGGGCTGGATCGTGCGCGTCAAGGACGCCGCCGGACCGTGGGCGGCGCAGTGGGCGTTAAGAGAAGGGGGCGGGAAATCAGGTAGTGGCCCAAATTCGGTAGAGGTGATCGACTCTCTCGCCGAGAAACTGCGATCCGCTCGTCACGACGTCTGGTGCGCCCCCGGCTGGGGCCAGACCGCGTGGGCGGTGTGGCGGGCCATCAGCGATGGCGTCCGCGGGCTCCGCCAGATCCGCGCCGCGACAGGACTGGGCGTGAGCACCATCGCCAGCAAACTCGTGGCCCTGCGCGGTGCCGGCCTCATCGACCGAACAGGGCGACGCGCCTATAGCGGCCGCAGTCGTCTGGCCACGGCCGCCGAGCACCTCGGAATCCGTGGCGCCCACGCGGACAAGGAACGCCTATACGCACTGCATAGCGCCACATTCGTGTGGTGGCTCACCGACCGTCTCCGCGACCAGCTGTCCGGCCCCAGCGACGCCCTGGCCGAGTGGGGCATGTTCCCCGACGACCACGTTGCCGCCAGTACCGACCCCCGGGACGTTGCGATGGTCTACGGGGCAGTCTCCGCGGGCACACCGCCGCAGGTCACCGCCTGGTCAGCCGCGATGGTTCTGCAGGAACTCCACCGCCACCGAGACCCCCGCTACTGGCGCGAGCTCGTCGCCGACGCCCGCACCGCGCTGCCCGCGGCGGAGATGTACGGGCCGGCGGTCCTACATCTGGCTGCCTAGCGGCCTCCTGCCCGCTCTCGCGCACGCGTTTGCACGTAGGTACAATGGACGTGCAAGCAAGGAGGTTCCGATGTCTGAACCAGCGAAGGCTCCCAGTTCCGCACGCGTCGTAAGCAGGCCTCGCCGTAGTCGCCGTGAGAACCCCGAGGGAGCGGCCATCTCGATCGACGATGCCGCCAAGCGGAACTTGAAGCTGCATCTCGTCGCCGCCTCGGGTGAGACGATCACGGCTTCGGGAAGCTCAGACCTGCTGACGGTGTCGGCCCGCACCTTCAAGCGAAAGGCCCCCACCGCAGCGCCCAAGGCCGGGCCACGCGACCAAGTGGCGCAGGCCGTTCTGGACCTCCTGGCCGACGTCGGGATCCCTGCCGAGGAGGGGCCCCGCCTGATTGATCACGTCCGAGACCTGCTCCGCTCGACCACTTCGTCGCAGTCCACCCCCGTCAGCCAGGCCGACGTGAACTACCTACGTCAGCACGCAGGTCTGGACGACCCGTCGGTCATCGACGACTGGAACCCCCAGTCCGAAGACCAGCTACGGGCAGAAGTCGCCGTGGCTAACGCCACGACGTTCATGATGGGCACCCTCAGCCGAGAGGAAGCCGCACAGCTGCTCAACAGGGACGAATCCGTGGTGTCGAGGCGAGTCAGCAACGGGCAACTCCTCGCGGTCTACAGAGATGGGCGCCCGCGCTTCCCGCGGTGGCAATTCCACAACGGGCAGGCCCTGCCCGGACTGCCCGCGGTGATCGACGCGCTGTCGACGCTGGACATGGACACCGTGGCCGTAAGTAGCTTCATGGTCCGCCCCAACGACGAGCTAGACGGACTACCGCCCGTCGACTACCTCGTCGGCGGAGGCGACCCAGAGGCTGTAGTGGCTCTTCTCGAGAGCATGGCGCGCAGTTGAGCGGTCGGCCCAAGGCTCCGAGGACCCCACGAAGGCCCTTGGAGTGGGATGACACTGACATCGTCACGGTCAATCCCGGTACTGCGCTGTGGCGGATTCACAGGACTCGCGGTCCGTTCCCGAGCGCCTGGAGCGACTACCGCTTCTACGGGCCACTGCCGGGGATGCGGTGGGACCCCCACCCTGCGCCGACCGCAGCCCACACCGACTGCGCCGTCCTCTACACCGCCTACGACCTGCCCACCTGCATCGCCGAGGTCTCTCATCCTGCCGGCCTAGTCGACACCGTCACGGCTAGCCCGTTCGCGACGTCCTGGTCCCCGACCAGGCCCCTGCGCCTACTCGATCTCACACGGCAGTGGCCGCTTCGGATGGACGCCACGCACGCCCTGATGTTCGCTCCCCGATCGACGTGCAGGAACTGGGCACACGAGATCTGGAAGACCGCGCGCAGCGAGGGCAAGCAACTGGACGGACTCGAGGTGCAGTCGACGGTGACGGGCTCCAACATGGCCGTGCTGTTCTCTGACAGTCAAAACGCCCTTCCCGCCGCCCCGGCATTCACCTCCCCCCTCTCCGGGCCGATGGTCTTCACCATCGCGGCGAACCTCGCCGCCAGAGTGCAGTGGCCCATCATCTGAGTCGCCGTCGTCGTCCTCGCGGGCCGGATGACCTCTCAGGATGAGCCGCCGACGCTACAGACGAGACACCCCCGTCGCGCCGCCCCTTTTTCCGTGGGCCCGACTAACGTCGCGGGCCATGAGCGCCGTGGAAGACCGCCCCAACTACTGCCCGAACGGACATCCCTTCGGGCCGGACAAAGTCCTGGTCGGGTGGCGCCCCCCGCCGGTGGGCCAGGTCGGACCCGGTTCCCGCACCTACGAGTGCCTGCAGTGCGGGGCCATCATGGACTGGAAACCCACCCTGACGCCCGCCAGCGGCCCCAGCAGGTAGCGGTCGGGGGCGACCGCGGCGCTGTCCGCACCACATCCCGCCGAGCTCTCACCCGCCACCGGCCCGCATGCTGCTGCACCTTCCCGCCCTGCGCCGATAGTTGAGCCGTCCCACCGCCTCGGCCGGGAGCGGCTCCACGAAGCCGCCCTGAGGACGAGCGGAACGCCCGACCGAAGGGAGCCCTCGATGCTTCTGCGCGACATGCTCGACCGGTACGCCAACCTGCAGCGCCAACGCCAGCAGGAATCTGACGCCATCGAATCCGGCGAGCACGGCAGTTACGAGCTGTACGACGAGCTCGAAGACAACATCGCCGAGCTGTTCATCGACAACGCGCCCGCGCTGACTACGCTGCTCGCCCGGCTCGACGCGCTGACCGCCGCTGTCACCGCCTACGACACCGCCACCGAGGCCGGAGACAACGACGACAGCCACGACGAGGCGATCCGGGTGGCCGCCCGCGAGGTGATGGAGCAGGCGCGCGGCGCGGGCGGTGAGCACAGCGGGCCTGACTACGCCGATCTGTGCCAGGCGCACACGGCGGCGTTGCGGGCAGTCGACGGCGACAGCAACGACGACGAGATCGCCGCCTGGCGAGAGACCGCGGAACTGGCGACGGCGTACCTGCCCGGCTACCAGGAACCGACCATCGACTGACCACCACCACCTGACCCCGGCCCGAAAACGGCCGGGGTCAGCTGGTCTCCGCCGAACGGCAGCGCCGCTGTCCGGCCCGGATCGCGCGCCTTCATCCGGCCGACGCCCGGCACCCACCCACGACGAACGGGCTCGACGGCGCGGTGCTGCACTCGCGGACCGCGGCGGAACCATCGACAGCAACCGGGCCCCGGAGCGACCTCCCTTGACGCATCCGGCGTCACCGAAGCCAGGGCCCGGCGCAGGATGGAGGCTTAGACATGGGTCAGTACCACGTCATCGCGAACCTCGATAAGCGCCTGGGCTACAGCCCCAGATCGACCGGCGACTTCCTCAAGCTCACCGAGTTCGGGCACGCAGGCGGAGCCATGTGCGCCCTGGTCACCCTGCTCGACGGGGATTGGCACGGCGAACGGGTGGCCATCGTCGGCGACTACGCAGAAACCGGCGACCTGACCGCCGAGGCGACACTGCGCGCCGGTCTCGACCCGGCGCACCTGTACGCGGCCATCAATCACCCCGCGTGGCTGCGTGACACGCATGGCATCAGCAGCGACTGGCGCAACGTCGGCTGGCTGGCACGCAAAGTCGTCACCACCAGCGGGCTCGGCCGCTTCGCCCGCCAGGAGTGGACGGTGCGCGACTACGACGGCACCATCCGCACCAGCCACAGCTACCAGCGGAAGCTGACCCCGCAGCCTGACAGCAGGCAGCGCGTCGTGGTCAACCTCGACCGGGCCGAGAAGATCGACCCGGCCGCCTTCGGTGACGACCGCAGCCCCGGAGCGTTCGCCGTCGCCAGCGAGGTCGGAGGCACCCTCGCAGCCCTCGCCGTACTGCTGGCCGTCTCCTCGGGTCGGGGCGGTGGAGACGTCGAGGGAGCCTCGCCGCTGATCGGGTCGTGGGGAGGACACCGCATTGGCCTGCTCGACCCGGCGGACACCGCTGGCTACGTCGACATCAGCCGGAGCATCCGGGACGCACTGGCGGCCAGCGGTGAAGGCATCTACCGCGAGACCGCTGACGGCACTATCCAGCGGGGCGACCCGTGGGCGGATCACCCGTGGGAGCGCCTGGACCGCGGGGTGGCCTGACGCGACACCCGCCAGGGGTGGACCGAGCCCATCCGCCCCTGGTGGGGCGGCGACAGCGCTGTCCGGTTCAAGCACCGTGCCGGCCTAGAGCGGCCGGCCCACCGCCCATCGAGGAGTGCTGCACTTTCTCGGCCGCCGGGGAAGGTCAGGGCAGTCCAATCCCCGAGCGAGAGAAGGTCGCCAATGTCGTGTTACGAGTGGGAGTCCGGGACCCTGGCCCTGCCAACCGCCGAGGTTCCGAAGATGCGGGCAGCGTTGAACGCGGCCCATTCCGCCCAGGTTGCGCGTGTGAAGGGCCTGCTCGACCGGCTGTGGCCCGAGCTCAAGAAGCTCCCGGCCGACAAGCGCCGCCACGTCAGCTTGTACGACCCCAAGTTCAGGCAGCTGACCTCCACCACCGACGACGAGACAATGTCTGACCTCGGTTCACTGCTCTACGCCAGCGACGGGCGTAAGCCCACGGCCGCGCATTGGAAGAAGGCGCTGGGCCACCCCGTCACAAACCGGACCTCGACCTGGCAGTGCGGCGAAGCCAGCATCGAACTCGAGGGCCGCCACCTGACCTGGAACGTGCCCGACAACAACCACGCCGTC
>Ga0194136_1000844_pt1 | contig 15318 bp, 19 predicted proteins | sample TARM_MetaG_T3A_1_FD_134023 | JGI IMG/M metagenome (GOLD analysis project Ga0194136, IMG submission 134023) | Freshwater microbial communities from Pennsylvania, USA, analyzing microbe dynamics in response to fracking - TARM_MetaG_T3A_14 (version 2) | ecosystem: Environmental > Aquatic >...
ATTTTTTCCATTTTCATTTTCTTAGTTCCTTTTCAAGGTTGATTTGGACGTAGGCATCAAGGATGCCTACGCCACTGATTTCGTTATGCCGCTTTAGCAGCAGAGTCTTTAACTGGGATGATCTCCAGGAATTTACCCAGAGCCCATTTGTTTTCGTTGTAGCGTTTGCAGCGCTCATCCATACTCAGACTGACGAACTCCACAGTACCCCCTACCGAATTGCGGCTAAGGGTGATCTCGTCATCGGTGATGTCGATGTGGTTGATGCAGAACAGCACCCCGTCAAGCAGGGCAACCAGAACCGGGTTCTTTGCCTGCGGTTCCTGTTGAAAAACACCCACATGGGTGATCTGAATCTTGCCATTAGGACGATGCTCATCCCCGATCAAGCCATTGTAGGCTTTGATCTTAGCGATGGCGGCTTCATGATGACGCTTGATGTTTTCGCTGGTGTAGGACATTGTTTGTTCTCCTAAGAACTTGAGGTTAGTGGGTAGGTGCTTCTGCACCTACCTAAGGGGTCTTACTTCAGGAAGAACTCTTTCAGTTCATCCATTGGCAACACAAGGACCAGGTTCTGCAGCTCGTCGACCGAGTTAATCTCGATCTCACCGAGCGACCAGTTGCCTTTGTGGTGGGTCAGGGTGATGCCCTTGGCGGTCAGCTTGAAGACGGTGGTGCCCGAGGTTTTGAATTCACCTTGGGCCTTGGAGTAGGCAACGTCTTTGAAATCCCAAACCAACTGAATTTCTTCAACCTTGAATTCACCCTCACCTTTGACGGCGAAGGCGAAGTCTTTCAGTTTGATACTGCCATTACCACTGCCTTTGTAGTCAGCGACGATTTTGGCTACGATGTTCATTGCGATTTGCTTGTTCATGTGTTGTTCTCCTTAGAACTGGGGTTTGGTTAGAAGCCGAGGGTTTAGTTGGTGTTGCGTTCTACCACTTTGTCACCTACCCAGACTTTAGCAGTGGTCTGGATGAAGTAACCATTCTCATCAATGCTGGTCTGAGTCATGTCACAAAAGCCTTCGGAGCAATTGCTCAGAGGCGACTTGTAGGTCAGGTCTTTGGTAACGTTGTAGGTGGCGACTAGAGAGATCAGGGTACCGATTACAGCGGCGATGGAGATAACGCGGATGATGTTGTAAGTCATGGTTTTATTCCTTAAACTTGAGAGAGGTTTGTTTTACTTATTGTTTTCAAGCTGGCGAAGCTCAGCCTTCAAGTTACTGCTCTGTTCCCACGCTTCAGTAGGACTCAGTTGGTCGTTGGTCATAGCGGCCAGGACGACAGTGCCTACACAGGCTAGAGCAATCAAGGTGTACAGAATGAAGTTACGCATGGTGTTCTCCTTAGAACTGATAGGATGGGGTCCAAAGACCCCGTTAGTGTAGAGGGGTGTAACTTACAGCAGGTAGAGGCCGAGGTCATCAGCCATGTTTTTGGCGGTATCGCCTTCGTACATCAGTTCAGCTTTTGTCTCCCAACGACCATTCTCACCCTGGGAGATGACAACGAATTCAGGACCTTCTGGGTAGTTGAATACGCCAGCCACTTTGAAGTCACGAAAGTCTTTAACCATGTAGAGTTCTGTAGCCATGAAGTCGTTCAGACCGGTACGCTTAACAATTTCCAGTACAGCTTTAGCTTGAGTAGTATTCATGTTGATTCTCCTAAGAATCCAAGGGTATTAGATACAAGATTTTGTATCCTATTCACTTGAGTAATATAGATCTGAAAAATTTTTAATTGGCATTTTGGCCATAACGCACTCCTAGGGGCAAAAGCCCCTAGGAGTGCAGGTACTACTTACAGAAGTCAGCGTAGTTGAAGACCGCCGTCTTTTTGCCCATGGTGATTATGTAGAGTTCGGCTGGTATCAGGATTTGTATCCCACGCTCCCCTTCACCCACGTAGACAGATTTCCATGCGCCTTCACTCAACCCCACGATGTTCATAGCTGTGCCTCGCACATCCACCACAGTGCTTTCAGTTACCTTCTTACTCTCTCGGTATTGGAAACCAAAGAACTCCTTTTGCATGTAGGAGTATTCGCGTTTACCCGTCAGTTCGAGGTTCTGTTCTTCACTGACGTACTTACAGGTGCGGTAGTCAGTAACTCGTACGCCTGGCTTTTTGTACTCAAGGTACACTCGGTACCCTGCCGCCGAGACCGCAGCAATGAGGAAGAGAGTAAGGACAGTCAGCACTGTCCAAAGCACTTTGCGGGACTTACGCTTGGATTCCAAACGCTTTCGAGCCTCAGCCCCTGCGTCGCGATTCAGTTCGGAAGTCTCAACCAGCTTTTCAATGTCGCCCATATGAGTCATGTCACAATGCTCCAGTTTAAGGTTAGGTATTACACGGCATAAAGGGCTAGGTTAACCTAGCCCTCGATGTTTTTGTTATCGACGATAGCCCAAGGCCAGATACGGATCTTCACGATCCTCGTCATTAGAAACCACCAACACCGGTTTAGGGAGCTTAGGTGGTTCCGGCTGGGTATCCTTGATGGCACGATCCAAGTCGCTTGCCGCCAAGATCTTACCCATCCAGTCGACATTAAAGCCCGCGAAGGAGCGCTTGCCTTTGATGCTGATTACCCCACGCCGAACATGGAGATATTGAAGCAGTTGGTGAATACGAGCTTCTTCAGCCATCACTTCGTAATAGACAGCTTCCGGATACCGTAGACACAACTCTGGCAATTGGCTCAGAGGAAATGCTTCGGTAACCTGTAGGATATCGAGCACCCGCTTAACTTCATCGTCATTGTCCGCCAAGACGATATTGAGACCTTGCTCATTACGCATAGCACAACTCCCCCAACGATGCCCAATGGGCGATAGTTAATTGATCAACACAACATCCAGGTCCAGTTGGCGCTGACCTAGAAAGGCATAGAAGGCTGAACGTCGAACTTTGGTGAACACCAAGGTCGCGTCATCGACGTATACTCGGTCAAACCGTTCACGCAGTTCATCACGACCGTAAGGCTTGCGCATTTGGTCGATGGCTTCTTGGAGTTCTTCTTCGGTATAGACCCGATCACGAACCGTTCTATCATAGTGTTGATTGAACGCTGCGCTCAAAGGCTCGCGCACAATGGCAATGGCCTCAGGGTTGTCTACCAACTCTTCTAGCACCCAACGGGTTTTCCCCGATTGTCTTGGTGCAGTAAAGCCTACGGTACAAAAGTCGCTTAAGTATTGCCCCCGACTAACGCCTTCAGGAATGCTTCCAGAGCGATTCCGTCGAGCCGTCGTGAGCATGGTTTGTACGATGCTACTAAAGATGTTGTCCGGTTGTTTTGGTGAGTTCACTTCATTAATCCTTCCCCGTGCATGATTCTGCCGTTCGCCGGGACCCATGGTCAATTCTCCCATCAGTCTCAGCTCAACGCCCTCTTCCTTCGCATAGGATTGGAAGTAGCTGGCGAGCAAGTGACGGTGACAGAACTTACCGGAGGAGCAGAAGCAGGCAAAAGCAAAACGAGGCAAAGCTAATAACTCACGCCATTTATCAGCGTTGGCAACAACACTGTAATCCAACATCCGGATGTAGGTATTGGTGTATTCCTCCTCGGTGATCTCTCCGGACTTGACGCCCATGACGATATCCCACGAAGGAGCAAGAAAACCATAACCTGATTTAGGGGCTGATTTAACTGTGGTGTCCACCACCACGATGTTCTTGGATTGGGCCAGTCGCCAGCGTGCCAGTTGGACAGTATAGAGTTCAATCATCACACAAACCTTCAAAAAGAAAAGGGCGACCAGCTAGCATAAAACCCAACGGGGGCGAACCCCCGTTGGATCACGCAGGCTTAGTCGGCCAGAGCAGCGGCAGCCAGGGCACCGATGTGGGTGCGCACTTTCTTCAGCTCACCCTTGTTACCGTTGCTGGCCACTTCGTAGCTCGCTTCGATAACGCCGTACTTGGTGATCTTCGCGTTCGGGTCACGAACTTCACCTTCCTTCGGAATGCCACCGGCCGGGTATTCGCGGCTGCGGATGACCGCGGTGGAGATCTTGTCGCCCACTGCCGGGATTTCAGCAGTCACGCGCTGCAGGTCTTTGTCGGCCTTGAAAGCATCGATGGCCAGCTCGCCAACCGCCATTGCCGAAGCGGCAACCAGTGCGGTGTTGTGCTGTTGGATTGCCTTGATCTGGTCAGCGGTGATCCCTTCGGGCAGGGACTTCTCGTAGAGACCTTCTTCGGCCAGCACCACGCCGTTGTCGGCGAGGGTGAACATCGGCTTGATCTTGGCGGCCAGATCTTGTACAGCTTGCTTGACGTCGGACATTGCAATGTTTCCTTGTTTGCGTTTAAGGGGTTACGGGTCTTTCATACCCTTGGGTGTGACGATAATCTTTTATCGACAGACAACCCAATACGAAGGTTCAGCGCTGAATCTTCATGTAGGTAATATAGGTCTATGTTTCTTTTGAATCTGATTGTGCTTGGGGTCGTATTACATCCACGGTTCGAAGGATGCGAGGCCTTTGAAGGATGACCTTTAATCGGCCATGGGCGTCACGATACATTAAGCTTGCATCGTGAGCCATCAAGATGCGACCATCAGAGAGAGTGTAACGTACGTTACGAATGGAACGTTTAGAGACCCCATAACGCTGAGGTTCCACTTCCGTCACAATCGCCCCCAAAATGGGGAGATAGTCGTTCACCTGTAGCTTGAAGAGGTCAACGTTTAGGTTTTGCATTTAGCTCCCTTCTTGGTAGGGATTTTAACCGGCACCTGTTCGGGCGGATCAATAGGTAGTTTGTCATCAGGGATTTCTGAAACCTCGCTGACAGTACCTTTGAACATGGCACGAATGTTGGGGTGTAGACTATTGATCAACACCTCTGGGTCAACGGGAGTGTCGAAGTGCTTGATCTCCCGATCCAACACCCACTCTCGTTTCTCCTCGTTATAGACAGCTTCAATGTAGGACCCGTCGCTGGAGCTAGGGTCAACTGTTGAGGCCATCCGAAAGAGCAGGACAGGGTCGGTTTGAAAGATGTTCTTACTGGCGTCGAAATAAAAGCTCCCACTCCCGCAGGCTTTCACTTTCCGGTTGACAGGGCTCTTGTGAAAGATTCGTTCGTTAATGAACAGTCTCACACAGTCGCCGGTTTCCAGACACAGTAGAAACGTGGAGGGTGTGGACAAACCAATGATTTTGTAGATCATCTCCTCGCTACCCGAGAAGGAGTCCAGAAATTGTTCTAAAGGACACTGTAGTCGCCGCATGAACTCACCAAAGGCTTTCATGCCTGACGTAGTGCCTGCTGCCCCCATGAGTTGTATTTGTCGACAACTGTCCCAGAAGAAACCTGGACCAAAAGTTTCTAACTTGGTCATTCGATCGTTTACGAGATCGGTGTCGCCTTTGACCCCCACGAAGCCCTTTTGTCGAATCGATGCACGGGTGTCAGCAATGATGCGATCACCCAGATAAACTACTGTGGTCATGACCTGACTCGCTTAGAGTTTGATGGTGTAGGAGATGAGCTTCATCTATTCGAATAGGTAATATAGGTTTAAATATATTTTCGATGACGGCATATACCCGCCCTTAGGCGGGTACAGGTTACCAATGGGCACTCGGCGGCTCTTGGTAGGAAAGCATGTCGGCGTGCAGAACCTTGATGCCTTTGTACTCCGAACTGCTGAGCTGTCGGACATTCTGGGCGTCTTCGGTATCCCACTCTTTCATCGACCGAGTAAAGGTCATGATCCAATAACCTTCCGTCAGGGTCAGTCCTTTGAAAGCACGAACTTCACAGCCTCGATTGACTTCGAACACCACCTCCACTTCCCAGATGCTGTTGCCTTTAAGAACGTTCTGAGTGCTGACAGTGCGGTAGAAGAACTTACCGATTACCTTGGCGGGGTAGCTCCACTTCTTAGCTGTATAGGGTACCAACCAGTGCTCGTCGCTGATGCGTACATCGACAAGAAGCTTCTTCTTGGGTAGAAGACTGATCTCGTTCTCAAACCCGTAGATGTACCACCCACCTTTCCAACCACCATCTACATCGTTGTCGAGGAACTCGTTGATGTCGTTCTGGTACCCCAAGATGCAACCAATGATCGTTGGGGCGGTCGAAATACGTGGAACCGTACGGTCTTCTTTATTTGCAGTGCGACGCGTCAGCGAAGGAACGAACTGCTTGATCTTAGGGTCGAGTGAGATGTGGTAAAGCCACCGCTGACCCAGTTCACTGGAGGAGACGATCGTAACGTTCTCAGCGACTCCGTTGTTAAAGTTGGAGAGATACTTCTCCATCAGTTCTTTATCATTCATCACAAATCACCATTTTGAACTGGGAGGTTCCTTACCTAACTCATCCCCAGGCTTAAGAGTACCTTCCTTTATCCGTTTGTTGTAGCCATGTCTCTCTTGGTCTTTTTTAGGATCTAGTAACAAATAGAGTAGAAAACCTCTGTTATTACTAAACTTACCGGATTCTAGGTCTTTGATGTAGTCGTTGATTTCTTTTTGTGTTGCGATAGTGCAGATGTGATATATCGCTTTTTCATCAACTATATGTTCATACACCTTTTGTGGTGTAACGTTTTGTCGAACGGTATACTCATCGATTTCCGGTGAGCTACCGAAACCTACTTTATTCCTGGGTATGTCTGCCTCGTAAACATAACACTTCCCATTGTCTGCCGCACTGAGGAGTTCTTTGTATTGTTCTTTTGTAACCAACACACCATTATTAATGACGTTGTAGACCAACCGTTGTTTGAGTGTCCGTCTTAGGTATTGGAAGATAGCCCATTTCCTGGCTTTCTCGTAGTCGTCCCAGAAATAAATAGCCCAGTGTGCTTTCTGAAGCCGATTACCCATATTAACACCCGTGGGCTTTAATACGGTAAATAGTTTTTCTGACCCATGATAAAGTTTCATTACAGATCACCATCCTGAACTTTTGGGTTGTGATGCACGCACCCTTTCATACATATCCCGAACGGCCTGTTGTTGCTCCGGTGTAAACAGGAAATGTTCCTTGGGTGGGGTCCCTGTCCCTGCGGGTGTGACCTTCTGCCACTCAGCGTCAGTGGGATGGATGATGCCGTCGAGTGAACCAAACTTCAACGCGTTATGTTCACCTAAGTGTTTACACAAGTCTACACGCCCCACCCCGCGAGAATGAGCAACGTAGAAATCGGCTTTGGGTGGACAGGTATAGTCGGCTCCCGGATCAAAGTCGACGCGCTTAACCCCAAGCCCATAGAGGAACTTCTCAATGGCTTTATAATACTGACGCGCCACAGGGGTATTGATAAACTTGGGGTTGCCTTTAATGATGACGACGTACATGAGTCATTCCTTAAGTATTTGCCCGTGAATAGTACAGACCTTTAAAAACTTTGAATACGGACATAAACAAAGCTGCTGGCGAACCAGCAGCTTTGCATATTTACCAGCGAGCGCTTGGGGGCAGTACCAGATCGGAACCGACCTTCTTCTTCCAACCGAAGTCGACGAAGATGGTTTTGCAGATCTCGTTAACCGACTCCATACCTACACCCTTGGCTTCACCCAGACTCTCCACCATCTGACGACTGAAAACCGCATCGTCAAACGATTCCAGAGAAGGCGAGTGCCACTTCTTGGCGACAGCGATGCCCGGCTCATTCACGTAGTCCCACGTGATGATGGAACGGATGTGCTTAACCAGACGACCCCCTTCAACCCGATCGTCAGTCAGACTGCGAACCGAGAAGCAGACGTTTTCATCCTTGCTCTCCAAAGAGGCACGAAGGAATTCGCCTTTAGGACCACTGGGTTTAACGCGACCCACAACAGCAACCACGCGATTGCCGTCTTTGTCTTTGACCGCGTTCTGTTCCAGACGCACATCTTTGAAGTGACAACAGACGTTGTCTTCGTAGATGGTCGACACCCGTTGGAGGAAGCTCGACATGTTCTGGTTGGGGTCTTTCTTCGGGTGACCGTATTCACCTCGACAAGCCCCAGTTTCAATCCGACGCATCAGAGTCGAAGACGCTTCGAACAATGAACGCGCCGTAGACAGCGGGTAGAAAGCTCCACCGCTGTTGTAGCAGTCCAGCCCACCCAGCACCAGTTCGTAGTAGCCATCGCTGTCAGCCGAAAGCTTACCCGTCTTATTGGTGCCGACTAGGGCGGTACAGCCATAGACTACCCGTTCCGTAGACATACCCTTACCTTCTTAAGAGTCCTTCGATCGGCTCGACCGTTTCTGTCGGATTCACCAAAGCAGAGGTGAGGCCTTCTTCCCAGTACGCACCGATCAGTTTTGCTGTGGTGTTACTCGCCCCGTAGGTGACACTACGCAACGGGATAAACGTCGGAACCTGAGTCCCCAGATCCTGCCGATCATTCAGCTGGTGGCGGAAGTACTTGGTACGGTCTTTCTCCGAACGACTGATTGCTGCCATGATCATTTCGATCACCGCAAAGTTAGCACCCACCGAAACACCCGCATGGTGAGGCGCACTCTCAAACAGACGACCCATGTCTTCGTAACCCATAAACCAAGGAACGTTGCCCTTAGCCATGATCTCCGAGTAGATCAAATAAATGAAGGTGTCGGCCTTCACCAGTTCCGTACTGGAGATAACGGTGCTACCCGGATCGAATACGAACTCCAGGTACTCGTCTTCTCCAACCTTAACGGTGTTTGTCACCGTGGGTTCGATGCGCATCATGGCCATGGCGGAGGAGACCCCATAGTACTGGTCATCCACCACAATGGCAAAGAGACCACAGATGTTAGTCTCGTTGCCCAACACAGCCAATTGTTGCTCGGCGAAACGGGCCGGGATGTAGATTTTCACCCCTTTGATCGCAACGACCGACCCGTCCTCGAGTTCCTTCAATGCAGCATGAACCTTCGAAGCGTCGCGTGTCAGCTTTTTAGGGTCCATAACGTTCTCGTGTTACGCCGAAGCGTCGACTTTGATCAGTTGTGTCAGCCAGTCGGCCACCACTTCCATTGCGCCGAAGAAGGCTGCTTCACGCACCGGAAGATCCGGATGAGCTTCACAAGCGCTGTCAATGGCGACCAGGATGTCGAAAGCCATGGTGTGCGGATAGATCACGCTGCACACGGTCTTACGGACCGAGTAGTACAGGTTTTCTTTCTGCCACCCATTCGGAAGGTTGCGCATGTAATCGTTCAGCACCGACAGGTACTTCTTACGATCGACCAGCAGTTCGTCTTCCGGGAGCTGAAGGATCTCTTGCTCCACAGCCTTGTTCAACCCCACCAGGGTGTGGTTGTCCAGTTGCAGACGACGTTCGCTTTGCAGCAGACGCTGTTGGCGAGCCCACGCATTTACGTACGCTTCTTTGCGCTCAAGCAGCAGGTTGTAGTTGCTCAGGCGATCGGTACAGAACGCACCGAAGAGCACATCCGGCGAACCGCCTTCTTGCAGCCACTTGTTGTACACGTCGCCGTTGACTTCGATCACCACAGGGGTAATGCCGAGGTCGCTGACTTGATGCTGAGACCAACTAGAGACCAGCGTCTTGTTCTTAGCAGCTGCTTCGCGGCGCTCGATCTGACGACACAGAGCACGACCAGCTTGTGCCATGATTGCGGTGATGTATTCCTTGTACTGCTCAGGGGTGGTCTTCACACCTTCCGGGATGTTGTCCACCAGTTTCTGGGCAATCAGGAACACCAGCAGCGGCTGGTTCGGTTTGACCCGCAGGTAGTTCAGATACGGCAGAATGGTCGGAACGTAGTCCTCACTCTCCGTTACGAACAGACGGCGATACAGGTCGCTCAGGGTACCGGGTTCCAGCGTACGAACCAGATCCATCAGCTCTTCATCGAAGCGCGTGAGACCGGTACTGATCAGCTCGAACTCGTTCTCCACGGTCGGCATCGGTACCTTGATGGACAGGCGAATGTCGTTGACAGCCGTTTCGGTGAAACGCTCCACCATTCCGGTCAGGTAGTGGCTCGACCACACCTTGTGGTAGTGGAGTGGAGAAATGCTGATCGCACCAGCATCAACCGCCTGCTTGTTGGAAACGTACTCTTGAGTCGCCTCCAGAACACGCTTGACCATCGGGTTGACCTTGTTCTGGGTCAGGTCGAGGTTGAAGTTGACAGTCTTCTCGACCACATCAACAATCTCGTCCATCACGAGGTCGTGTTCACAGATACCCTGTTGGTTCTTGTATAGCGAACCCGAGAGCAGGCGATTCTCGAAGTCCAGACCAATCAAACCCCCTTGGTCAGGCATCGGGATGCTACCGGCACTGATCAGCGTCGCCAGCGGCGAGCTTTCAACAGGCGCCAAAGCGACATTGGCGTTAGCCAACTTATCAGCCAGCGCAACTACGCTGTTGAGTGTGTTTTGACGAATCATTAGACCACCCCGTGTTTCTTGGTCAGTTTGCGTTGAATGACAGCGACCAAGGCACCCTTGGTAGCACCGTCGTTTTGCAGCTGACCATCGATGTGGTTGGAGACTGCATTGCCGGCAATGCGACGCATGATGGCTGCACCCAGCTCGGCGGCATTGGCGAGCACCGTGGCGTTTTGCTCGAATTTCTTACTCATGGGAAGACCTTCCGTTTACTAAAAGAAAGGGGTCTTACGACCCCTTATAAACCTTGACGGCTTGTTTGGCAATCACCTTCAACAGGGTGGTGGTGGTACCGATCAAATCCGGTGACAACACGATACGGTTGCTGATACTGGTGTATCCGAAGATGGCATCCAGATCTTCACCGGACTCCGTGCGGTTCTCACCCGACATCACGCGCCCAAAGATGGTTTTCATTTGGTTGGCGAACACGCCCTTGTCACCGACCCCGGTCCCGATGTTCGAAGTGATATACACCCGTATCGCCATCGAATCCAAGTTCAGGGGATTACCCCCAATACGCAGTGAACTGTCCACTTGGCCGGTCAGAACGGTTTTGTTCATCCCCTTGGCAAACTTAGTACGAGCTTTGTCTGCAGCCACGGCAACCGCCCGAATGGATTCGGACATGTCCTCCAGATCGCCGTTATAGAAGACCTCGACCTTTTCGACTAGCCCTTCGTACTTGGCTCTAGGGGTTTGTGACCCCAACAGACGCAAGGTATCGATAGAGTTTTCATCAAACAGTTCGTTGTCCGCCGTCACGGCATCTTCAATCGTACATAAAATATCGTCCGCTTCAAGCTTTTGCCCTACTTTGACCAGAGAATGGAGCTTCTGATCAAAGGTGACCACGATATCTCGTACCTTGGTGATCTTAGTACCCAGCTTGTTAGCCAAGCGCTCAGAGATCACAGAGGAGTCTTCCAGCGTGTCAGTCGATTCCAGCAATGCCGTCTTTGCCAAGATCCCCGTCTTCATCAACAGGAATTTCGGATTCAACGGATCGATTTGGAAATAGTTGGTGTTGTAGGCAATGGGTTCACCTACCTTGAACTTATCGCCCGCTTTCAGTGGAGTGACCACATTGTGCGGGAACATGGTTCCGGCCACCGTACCAAATCGACGTCCTAGCTGGATGCTTTTGGAAGTACCGTTCTTGTACGCGATGGTGATAGCCTCATCAGTCACCTGTACCACGGTCCCATCATCTTTAGCCGTTGTGGCGTAGAGATCATCCACTCGGTGAGCAACCATCTGCTCATAACCTGTCCGCACCATCGCAGGCTCGTAACCCTCCGAGAACATCGTCGAGTGATACTGAATCCCAATGAAGTTGCTTTATCTTCAACAAGGTTCGTTACGCCTTGTCCGCACCATTACGTGCCGCTTCAGGATTTCCCTGAATGAAAGAGACTATATCTTTACCCTACCTAGTAGGATAGACACCGTTTCGATTTAAGGGATTCTCACCCACCCACTTGGGCCCTACTCCTATTGACGAATTTCACGTCCAAGGGATAGTCGTTGAACACACTCCACTGCTTACGCATAGAGGAGCTTCGCTGCGTCGGTTGCCCAATCCTTGCGAGTTTTTACTATGCCTTCTGGAAACATTACTCCGAAGGTATTACACTGAGTTTCCCCGTGTAAGTAGTATCGCAAGGCTCTAAGGGCGTTCCCGCAATTAGATGTCGTACAATCCACATTTCATGTGGACGGGGCCATTTCATTAACCCGTTTAGGATCGTCTCGGTCGGAACCGGGAGAGATCAAGGCGGCTGTACTGAACAGTGTAGCGGGGCTGTCGTTTTTCGGATCGTAACGGTTACTGGTACCCCGTAGCGATTTGAAGTTTGGATCAGCCGACAGGAACGTGTTGATTGCTACGTCCCCGGAGTCTACTGTCGCTTCAGAAATTACCCCCATGTCGTTGCGGTGATAAATACGGCTTTTCTTAACCATCGAGCGACGGCTACGACCACCCGTACCTCCCATGGTAACGGCTTCTTGTTCACGCAAACACTCAATCGGATTGGATTCCTCCACCATCCCTTTTGAGGGGTCTTCTTGAATGGCTTGCCAGATTGCATTAGGTGGCATCTCGATCTTGTTGTTCGAGGCGCCGCGCCGTGCTTGGTGAGTCCGAATCGAACGCACCATTTCGGTGTAGACCGCTCCAGCAATACGCTCGTAACCCTTGATGCGCATGAACTCCATGTCCGTCTCTGCAGGCGACCAGTCAGTCGTCAACAGTTCAGTGGCACGAACCACCAACCCAATCCAATCAGTGGGTTCTTGCATTTCCACCAACAGGTCATGGGTGATCGGATCAATGAACATGTCTTTCAACAGGTCTAGTTCACGCAGGTAACGAATGCCGATACCGTTAGCTTCCAAGACGTTCAGGTACACGTCCTTGCGGTCGAAGTCGTAAACGTTGTAATTGCGGATGGTTTTGTGGTAGCTGTTAAAACCTGCCATGACCAATGCAACCAAGCGATCATCGCGATGGAAGACCAGGTTCTCATCAGCAAAGCGCACCACATATTCCCCATCGGTCAATTTCAACCGATCCCCTACCTGAACACGGCGATAGGCCGAAGGCTTTAAGGCCTTGATCAGCTTCTCCAAGCCCAAGTAGTAACCGAGTACCAGTCCGATTGGAATCTCTTTGTTGTACACCTTAAGCTCAGCCACTTCGATAGGGGCTTTGCTAGTGTCCAACCCAATCAACTCCTCGATGCTCTCGATCGGTTGCGGTCCGCGGTTCTTCAACACAAACAACATGTTGCTCGGGTCAACATAGACAACATCCGACCCTTGCTTGCCGATAGGAGTCAATCCCTTGGCTTCAGGGCGGTTGACCGCCTTCTCACCAAAGTTCTCCATCAGTTTGCTGTAGTCGAAGAAGAAGTCAATTCCCTTAACCGTAAAGCTGCGGAACTTGTGTGCCAACAGACTGTAAAGCTTAGGTGTCTTGTTGAGCGGGTTAAAGACGTTGGTGGGTTTGAGGTTTGTGACGCGATTGTCCTTACTATCCAACCCGATCGCCATGATCTGGTTACACAACCAACCTGGGTAGTTGTGCACAGCCTTCTCGGATCGCGAAATAAAGCTCTTACCGTAGTAGCTGGTCAGTGCCACCCGATTCGGCAATACCTTACGGATGGGCATGTCGCCGCGTTGTTTACGCAGGTGGTAACGCACCCCGTTAGCGAAGTATGTTCCATCTTCGTGGATCTTCGGGACGCGGAAACGAATGGTGCTACCCACACCCGTCACAGGCGCCAGTTTGATGGCGTGAATTTCGTAATGGTTCATTACGTCCTCCACAGTCTCGACATTATAGTCGGCCACCACCACCCCTGCGTTCTGTACGGACATCACCGAGTTCACGATGTCTTTGGGCAACACCTCATGCACATAACGCGAATCGAATTCGAACAGTGTCGACTTCAACATGCGTTCATCAAACACCTCAGCGTTCTTCGGCATCTTGGGTGGATTGGAGATCTTAAGGACCTCAGGTTCCAACCGCATTACGTCTTCGAGCGTGCCTTTTCCACCGTAGGGGTTAGGGAGCGTTTTGTACGTACTGGCCAAACGTTCAGCACGCTTGTATTCAGCACCGGACAACAACCCAGCATCGGCCATCTCGTTGGCCTTATCCATAATCCCTTTTTCAACATCCCGTGGGGCTCCGGTGACTTTGACCAGTTCCACAGGTGCCTCTTCGGCGAAAGCTACTTCTTCTTTGACCTGTTCAATGACTTCCAAACCTTCGAGTTCTTTCTCAATTTGGGCATCATCCAACTCGGCCTGACGGATCAGATCGTAGTCTTCTTTAAGGAGTTCGGCCAACTCGTCTTCGAAGTTGAGGTCGGAGGTGTTTTCGCTGACAGGATCGCCCTTGACTACCACCAGCTCAGGCTTGGTTGTTTTGCCCTTAACATCAAGGTCGTCTTGTTGCTTACGACGCCCATCGCTGATACGAGTCGGACCATCGTCGTCCTCGTCATCGGGCAAGATAACCTCTTCCTCTTCCTCGCTTTCCTCAACCTCCTCTTCAAGGTCAACAATCGACCGCGATTCGATGAGGTGCATCAGGCCACGCAGGAAACGCTTTTGCAAAGCAAACGAATCCAACCCCTCAGCCGTTCCTTCCTCGACATTAGCGGTTTTGCGCCAAGCATTCAACATGCCGATGTTGATGCAGAACCAACGGTCCTTATAAAGGAAAAGAAGATTCAGGCGGTCCAGGTTTTTAAGCTGGAGCCTCGACATTGGCGATTCACTGCGGTATTCACCCAACCACGTCCAGATGTCCAAGACGTCCAGCGATTCGTTGGTTGGAAACTTTTCTAGCGTATTGCGCACAATGCTTTTTTCAGCACGACGCAGCGCTGAGATCGAAGGCAGTACTTCCGGCAACACCACCTTCAGAAAGAGATGACGTTCTGGAAATTGACCCGCTACCTCATTGAGCTTGTCCCACATGGTGTGGCGAATGTTCGCCCACTTGTAATAGGAGGCAAAGAAGTTGGCGGTGTAGCGCTTCACGAACTGCAACGGTGCAAAGTTCTCCACGACCAAAATCCGTGGGTTCGACATCACCGTTTCAGGATTCAGCAGGGGACGTATCTTGCCGCGGTTGGCACGCTGGTAGTCACGCAGATGTTTATCAGCCGACCACACCACAGGTTTCGGATTACCGATCTCGCTACGCAGTTGAGTGATGTGTTCCACATAGACGATGCGTTCAGCCGCCTTGACCAACGGATCATCTTTACCGATACCGATGCTGGTGCTGTCTTCGGGGAGGTAACCCAACACTGCCCCACGGGGCAAGGTCAGATTCACCACGCTGTGGGTTTCGGGGGCAGTCAAGGCAACCAATCGACGAATACCGCGTCGACGGTACCA
>Ga0194136_1000847_pt1 | contig 15268 bp, 14 predicted proteins | sample TARM_MetaG_T3A_1_FD_134023 | JGI IMG/M metagenome (GOLD analysis project Ga0194136, IMG submission 134023) | Freshwater microbial communities from Pennsylvania, USA, analyzing microbe dynamics in response to fracking - TARM_MetaG_T3A_14 (version 2) | ecosystem: Environmental > Aquatic >...
TCTGCATAGTAGCAGGAACCGCAGGAACTGCGGGGATAGCTTGGTGGTACTTCATGTACTAATTCTGCTCAGTAGAGCGGACTACCCAAGAATCTCGTGGCTTTAGCCATGAGAGGTTCAAATTTTATCTAAGGGCACTATGCTAAAATGTTAAGTAATGAATAAAACAGGAAGAACTTAGGGAAAAGGAGTGCTTGTGTATATGGATTACATGAAGACCATTGAAGAGAATGTGGAAAAAGTCATCATTGGGAAAAATGGTGTGGTGAAAAATATTTTAAAAGGAATTCTTGCAGGAGGGCATATACTCATTGAGGATATCCCAGGCATTGGCAAAACTACGTTGGTGAAGGCTTTGGCAAAAAGCTTGAACCTTTCCTATTCCAGAATTCAGTTTACACCAGATCTCTTGCCATCGGATATTTTGGGGGTCTCCATTTATAACCAAAAAGAGATGAACTTTGAATTTCGAAAAGGGCCTGTGTTTGCAAACATCGTCTTAGCTGACGAAATCAATCGAACTTCGCCCAAGACCCAGGCAGCGCTTTTAGAAGTCATGGAAGAAGCCCAGGTGTCAGAGGGGAATCAGCAGTATGTCTTAGAGAAGCCATTCTTTGTCATGGCCACCCAAAACCCCATTGAATATGAAGGTACCTTCAATCTTCCCGAGGCGCAGCTGGATCGTTTTATGATTCGCATCAAAGTAGGCTATCCTTCTGCCAAGGATGAAGTGAACATCCTAAGAAATATGAGAGAAGAAATCCCCATAGAAAAGATTGGTCCAGTGGCCACCAAAGAAGAAGTGATGATGCTACAAAGGAAAACAAAAGAAGTGAAGGTCTCTGAAGAAATCTTTAAATATATTGTAGATATTGTCAAAGAAACCAGAGAAAGCAAGCTCTTTACCTTAGGGGCCAGTCCAAGAGCTTCCATTGCTCTTATGAGAATTAGCCAAGCCCAAGCCCTTTTACAAGGAAGGAATTATGTGATTCCTGAAGATGTAAAAGACAATGCAGGAATGGTTCTGGCCCACAGATTGATTTTGTCTTCCTATGCTCGGGGACAAGGCAGCAATGCTTATGAAGCCCTTCAGGTGATGGTTTCTTCCATTGAACCGCCAAGAATGGACGGATAGCCATGAAAGTGGATGTGAGATTTCTCTTTGGCCTTACCATTTCCGCGGTTCTTTACTACACCATAGGCGGGATTGTGTTTACGTCCCTCTACTTTATCATGGTCAGTATGTTTGTGTTGGCGATTCTTTATATGGTGGTGTTTTCCTTTAAGGTTTCTGGGAAACTTTCCTATTTAAGAGACCGCTATGAAGTCTTTGAGACAGGGAAGCTTACCCTTCAGGTCTTCAATGACTCTAGGCTGTTTTTGCCTTATGTCACAGCCATCAATAAGTATACGGAAATAGAAACCAGAAGCGTCACCTCTCGAAACAAAGTCCAAATGATGTTTCACTTTTATTTTCCCAAACGGGGCACTTACGAGTTTGATCGATTGATCATTGAAATGAGGGATTTCTTCAACATCTTTACCATGAAAAAAGTCTTGGAAAAAGAGAGCATTCGTGTGTATCCAAAAACCAGGTATCTGCCAGAAACGCTTTTTGAGCTGGGGGTAGGAAATGAAGGGATCCGTCAGTCTAGAACCCATTTAGAAGATCCTCATATGATTCGAGAGATGCGTCGTTATGAGCAAGGAGATAGCTTAAAGAGAATCAATTGGAAGGTATCGGCAAAATATGGAGAGCTTTATGTAAGACGAGGAGAGCAGAATAAAGGTATTGACTATCTAGTGGCCATTGATATGTGTGAGAATATCTATCATTTGGACCAAGATGGCGCCAAAGAGGAAGCGCTCATCGCTGAAAGCTTAGCCGTATCTGCGCTGCTTTTAAGAGAAGGCAAAGAACACAAGATTGTCATCAATGGCTTGGAAAGAAAAGAATTTGATATGAGACGTATGAGTCAACATGAAGCCTTGGTAGAATATATGGTGGACCATGATTCCACGGGGAAAAAACCCATGGAAGATTTCATGAGTGAAAAGGCAGAGATTTTTCAAAGTGCCGCTTCCATCATCTTGTTCACAGGCAATAGACATCCAGCGCTTACCCAGGTGGTGCTGAAGATGAAAGATCGCTACAATGCCATCACCTGGTTTGCCGTGGAAGATGATTTGAAAAAGAATGCAGACTATGAAGGTATTACGCTGAAGTATATAGGGGAATAGTTATGAGTCAGATGAAAAACAAAATTGTGCCACTTTTCATCATTTTCATCAATATGGTGATCATGGGCATGGTTATGGAAAGTGCATATTATATTCAAGGATTCAGACATATGGAGCTCTGGGTTTTTGCCATATTACCCCTTTTGACAGTGCTGGGATCCCTAGGGCTTATGAAGGGAGAAAACCGCTACTATAAGTTGGGGTTTCTTTTCCTTGGGCTCCTTAGTGCGTATCTACTGTTTCATCAAGTAAAAACCATCGACCTTTTAGCCATCCCCACAGATGTGGGGGTGATCAACAGCACCATCATGGAAGGGTTAGACATTCAGTTTGATGATTTTGCAAACATTCTAAAACTCATGATGCTAGTAGGCGCAACGATGTTGAGTGTTACCTTATATATATTCCCGTATAATATGGTCATTCTAGACATGGGCCTGTTGCTGTTTTTATGGATTGTAGATTATTATAGAAATTCCTATGAATACGTAAGGTTTTTCATCCCCGTGTGGGCTTTTAGCATCTTTTTCTACCGAACGACACTACTGGATCAAAGTACAAAGAGTTTTAAGGTGCATCGAAAGAGGCGTTTGACGGAAGCCATGATTTTGACTTTGGTGGTGACTTTGGGTTCCTTTTTCATCGATGTGGAAGCCAAAGGCATTTATTCTGATCGGCTCTGGAATTATTTTAATGGCCAAGTGGTGCCACCTTCAGGCATCAACGGACGAAACATTGGGGATCCCTTTGGCATTGGTCTCACAGGGTACAACGATTCAGACACCATCCTGGGGGGAGATATTGCCATTGATAACACAGAAGTGCTTCACGTCTTTGGCGAAGAAGCCATCTACTTACGGGGGGCAGTGAAATCCACCTATCTAGGAGATCGCTGGCAAAGGGATTATAGAGAGTACGATCCGGTGTCACAAGTGCCTGAGGAGAAAATGGCCTTTTACGAAGAGATTGTGGGGACGGAGAGTGCACGGGTACTGGAGATACGTCCTGTGGTTGAGATGACCAGTAATCTCTTTAACGGTGTTTTTACAAAAGAAATGATGTTTCATAATCACTTGGCCCTACTTTATTACAATGCCCAAGACAACGTGTTCACCAGTAGTAAAACCGTCATCAACAACTACTACTTGACTTATTATCCAGAAGAAGAAATTTTGGGTGCGCTATTTAACAGAGTAAGAAATGATCCGCAAGGTTTTAGTGGACCCTATGGGGAACCCTATGCAGAGTATTTACAAGTGGGGGAGACCATCACAGAGCGCACCGTGGAGCTGGTGAATAGCTTGGTGGCCGATGCACCAACCAGTGTGGCAAAAGCCTATGTCCTTGGGATGTATCTCATGGAAAACTATGAGTACACCTTAACTCCTGGAGATCTTCCTGAAGGCGCGGACTTTGTGGACCACTTCTTGTTTGAGGTGCAAGAAGGCTACTGCGTATACTTTGGTACAGCACTGACCATGATGCTGCGCATCGCAGGGGTTCCTGCGAGATACGTAGAAGGGTTTAAAATGTTTGACGAGCTTGAAGATGGGAAATACATTGTAAAAAACAGTGATGCCCATGCGTGGACAGAAATACTCGTTGACCCGGAAAATGATATTTGGGTGACTGTGGATGCCACAGGCACACCAAGAGAACTGCTGGAAACAGAGGAACCAGAAGGGGGAACGCCAGAAGATGAAGAAGGAGCTGTAGATCCTTTAAATCCTGAAAATGATCCTTCCATCCAAGAGCCTGACCAAGATGGAGGCTTCAATGGACCTGGTATAGAAACGGAGGAAGAACGCACAGAGCGCATCAGAAGAAACATCGTTCTCAGTAGCCTTGGTGCCATGGTACTCTTCATGGGCTTATGGATGAGTTATAGAAAGCTTCGGATAAAGTATTTGATGAAAGAGGGAAAACTTCTTCGCTATTATAAAGAAATCATACGGGGTCTTTCCTTGGTCTATTATAGGAAGGAACCCGGAGAGACACCCCTAGAGATGGCCAGAAGAATCAAAGATGATGAATTAAGAGCCCTGGTAGAAGAACTCATCATGGCGGTGTATCAAGAGAAATTCAGTGGAGAACCAGGAATATTTACAAAGAGACAAGAACTTTATGATGATGTCTACGGACTAGCCAAGGAATATCGAGGAGACATTTACATCTTCTTTAAAAAATATATTGGCTAAGATTTAAAGACGAATGAGAAGATAGGAGAAAATGTTTATGTATAAGATGATTTGTATTGATATTGACGGGACCTTGGTAAGACCGGACTTATCCATATCCCCAAGAGTAAAAGAGGCCATTAAAAAAGCGAAGAAAAAGGGCGTTGTGGTGGCCTTGTCCACGGGTCGTATGCACAATAGTGCACTGCTTTACTCTGACGAACTGGGGCTTCAAGATCCCATCGTTTCTTCCAATGGAGCTTTTGTCAGCGCAAAGGAAGGAGAGACCATCTACTATGAGGAGAATTTACCTTTAGAAGACATCTTAAGTATTCAACAGGTTTTGGATCGGTATAATGTGAGGATCAATTGGTATAACCATGGCACCATGTATGTCAGTGAGTATCGAGATTATGTGGGACGCTATGAGGAAATGGCCAAGGTATTGCCTGAGAATAGGAGAATCTACATTAAATACATTACAGAAACCTTTTCCTTAGGTGAAATCCTTCATGAAACGGGGAATAAAATTCAAAAGGGGATTGTTTTCCCGGATCCTCAAGTGATTCCTAGCATTAAGGAAGAAGTGATGAAAAATCCAAATATTAAAGTGGTGAGCTCAGGGCCTGACAATGTGGAGTTCACCTCAAAAACTGCAGATAAGGGGCTAGGCGTGCTGGCCTTGGCCAAAGCCTTGGGCATTGAGGCCAAGGAAATCATCGCCGTGGGCGATAGTGAAAATGATTTGCCTATGTTAGAAGTGGTAGGTCTTCCAGTGGCCATGGGCAATGCCATGGATGAGGTGAAGAGCGTGGCGAAATTTGTAACAAAAAGCAATGTGGAGGACGGCGTTGCAGTGCTCATTGAAAAATATATACTTCATGAAGGTGACCAAATTGATTAATATTGTATTGTTTAGACCAGAGATTCCTCAGAACACGGGAAACATTGGCCGTACCTGTGTTTTGACAGGGGCCAAGCTTCACTTGATCGGCCCCTTAGGATTTAAACTTGATGAGAAGACCGTGGCCAGAGCAGGCCTAGATTACTGGAAAGACTTAGAAGTGGAGATGTATGGAAGCTTTGAAGAGCTGAGAGACAGGCATAAAGAGGCCACTTTCTACTTCTCCAGCACCAAAGGGGCCAGGGCGCATTCAGACATTCCTTTTGAAAAAGAGGTCTTTATAGTCTTTGGGAGAGAATCCAGTGGGTTACCAGAATACATCATGGAAGAGTACAAAGAACAGCTGTTTCGTGTGCCCATGGTGGAAACCACAGTCAGAAGTTTAAATCTAGCCAATACTGTAGCCATAGTGACTTACGAAGCATTCAGGCAACTGGGATATCCTCATATGAAGTAAGTATATTAATAAAGTTCTCGATGGTGAAATGTATTGGTTTTCAATGGATTGCGACGTTTGAAGGGTAAATAACCATGTAAACGATGTGAGATTGTTAATAGAATGTACATAAATATGACAATTAATTTCAAAAAAACACGTACATTCAGCCATTTCAAACACATTAATAGTTGTGGTTTTTTTGTAAAAAAGCTATAATAAGACCAACGACAAAAAAAGTCGAACGAAATATTTGGAGGGTTTTTTAATGAAAAAAATGCTTGCGATTGTAATGTCAATCATGATGGTTGGAATGGTTCTAGCCGGATGTGGATCCACTGATGATACCGCTGAAATTGCGCTGATCACAGATAAGGGAAACATCGATGACAAGTCCTTTAACCAAGGATCATGGGAAGGGGTAGTGGAATTTGCTGAAGCAAACGATATTTCCCATAAGTACTACAAGCCAGAAGAAGCATCTGATTCTGGATACCTTGCATCCATTCAACTTGCTGTGGATGGTGGCGCTAAGGTTATCGTTACACCTGGATTCTTATTTGAAGTGCCAATCTATGAAGCTCAGACACTTTACCCAGATGTAAAGTTCATTCTTCTGGATGGTTCACCTCGTACTGCAGACTACTCAGACTTCAGAACAGACGCTAATGTAGCATCTGTTATGTACTCTGAAGAGCAGTCTGGATACCTTGCTGGATATGCTGCTGTTATGGATGGCATGACCAAGCTTGGATACATGGGCGGTATGGCTGTTCCAGCGGTACAAGCTTTTGGATATGGATACCTACAAGGCGCTGAAGCAGCGGCAACAGAACTTGGTTTAGCTGATGGTGCCATCGAAGCCATCTATCACTACACAGGAAACTTTGAAGAAAATGATACCAATAAGGCTACAGCAAGCACCATGTTCCAAGAAGGCATCGAAGTGATCTTTGCTGCTGGTGGAGCAGTTGGTAAGTCCGTTATGTCTGCAGCTGCTGAAGCTGACAGAAAGGTTATCGGCGTAGACGTTGACCAAAGATATGACAGCGAAACTGTCATCACTTCCGCAACCAAGGGACTTGCAGCTTCTGTTGTACAGGTTCTTGAAGCCATCTACAATACGGATAGCTGGGGTACTTTTGGTGGAACAACAACATACTTCAACGCAGCAAACGACGGTGTTGGTCTTCCAACAGAAGTCATTGGAGAAGCCAATGGAAACGCATTTGATCGTTTCACAACCTTCGACAAAGCAGCTTATGATGCAGTATTTGCAACCCTTGCCAATGGTTCAGTGGTTCCTGTAAGAACCTTTGACGTAGCAGATGCCAATGGAAAGGCTACAGCAGACGAACTTACAGAAAACCTAGGTCTAAGTAAGGTCAGTGTTTCTGTTAGATAAGAAGTAAAATCATTTCTGTCATAGTGGCCTATGCCCTATGGATGGTTGTATGAATCAATGGGGGAAGGCGCGAGTTTTCCCCCATTTTCTAACTCAAAAATAAAGTGATAATGAGAGGTAAAAGTGGATAATTATATTATTGAAATGAAAAATATAACTAAAGAATTCCCTGGTATTATCGCGAACGACAACATCACACTCAACTTAAAAAGAGGAGAAGTTCATGCACTTTTGGGAGAAAACGGTGCTGGAAAATCTACCCTTATGAGTGTTCTTTTTGGCCTTTATCAACAAGAAAAAGGAGATATTCTTAAAGACGGTAAAGTAGTGAAAATCAACAATCCCAATGATGCCAATGCCTTGGGTATTGGCATGGTCCATCAGCACTTTAAACTGGTGGAAATTTTCACTGTGCTAGAGAATATCATTCTTGGGGTAGAGCCCAACCAATTGGGCTTCTTACAAAAGGCAGATGCAAAAAAGAAAGTTGTTGAACTCAGCGAAAAATATGGACTCAAAGTAAATCCAGATGCGCTCATAGAGGATATCTCCGTGGGGATGCAGCAAAGAGTTGAAATTCTAAAAATGCTCTATAGAGAAAATGAAATTTTGATCTTTGATGAGCCAACGGCGGTTCTTACACCACAGGAAATTAAAGAGTTATTGGAGATTATGAAGGGCTTTGCTAAAGAAGGAAAATCTATTCTCTTTATTACCCATAAGCTCAATGAAATCAAAGAAGTGGCAGATCGTTGTACCGTTCTTCGAAAAGGGAAATATATTGGCACAGTGGATGTAAAAGATACCAGCAAAGAAGAGCTCTCCAAGATGATGGTTGGTAGAGACATCAGTTTTACTGTGGATAAAAGTCCTGCGGAGCCCAAGGATGTGGTTCTTTCTGTTCGGAATGTCACTGTCCCTAGTAAAATCCATAAAAACAATGCAGTGAAGGATGTTTCCTTTGATGTAAGAGCTGGTGAAATAGTTTGTCTTGCGGGCATTGATGGCAATGGACAAACAGAGTTTGTATCTGCCCTCACTGGTCTTGAGAAGATGAGTGCTGGAACCATTCATCTAGCTGGAAAAGACCTGACCAAAGCCTCCATTAGAGAACGTTCTGTGGCTGGCATGAGTCATATTCCAGAAGATCGTCATAAGCATGGACTAGTGCTAGACTATTCTCTAGAAGAGAATATGGTGCTTCAAAGATATTGGGAGCCCCAGTTCCAAAAGGGTGGATTCTTAAAATTTGATGCCATTAGAACTTATGCAGAAGGTCTTATTGAAAAGTTTGACGTAAGAAGTGGGCAAGGGCCCATCACCATTGCAAGAAGCATGTCTGGCGGAAATCAGCAAAAAGCCATCATTGCAAGAGAAGTGGATAAAAAGCATGAGCTTCTCGTGGCTGTGCAGCCTACGAGAGGACTAGATGTGGGTGCCATTGAGTACATCCATAAGCAACTCATTGAAACAAGAGATAACGGTAAAGGTGTTCTTCTAGTATCCCTAGAGTTGGATGAAGTACTAGATGTCAGCGATCGAATCCTGGTCATGTATGAAGGAGAGATTGTTGGAGAATTAGATCCAAAGAAAACCACCGCAGAAGAGCTTGGATTATATATGTCCGGTGCTAAGCGGGATACCGTAAAGGAGAGTAACCATGCAGGATAAAAAGAGTTCAAAAAGTTTTATCGCTAGTTATAAGAACATCACCAAGAGCAAAGGGTTCTCCGCCTTTACAGCAGCGCTATTGGCCATTGCATTAGGATTGATCTTTGGATTCATCGTCATGCTGGTGGCACAACCTGGCAGCGCCATTAGAGGGTTTGAAAGAGTCCTCATGGGCGGATTTAGGCGTGTTGGAGATGTATTCTACTTTGCCACACCCATCATGATGACTGGTCTTGCCGTAGGCTTTGCCTTTAAAATGGGCCTTTTCAACATCGGTGCATCAGGGCAATATACCATGGGTATGTTCTTTGCGCTATATGTTGGATTTATGTGGGATGTTCCAGCAAGTATACACTGGATCGTAGCGATTTTAGCGGGTTTTGTGGGTGGTATGATTTGGGGGGCCATTCCTGGGGTGTTTAAAGCACTTCTCAATGTAAACGAAGTTATTACCTCTATTATGTTCAACTATATTGGGATGTTTTTTGTAGACATGTGGATTCAAGGGAATTCCACCATGTATGCATCCACCACCACAAGAACTCATTATTTGCCAAAGCAAGTACAGATTCCTTCCCTGGGAATCCAAGGGTCTAATGTGAATTTAGGGATCATCTTTGCGATTCTCGTGGGTATTGCGCTGTATATTGTCCTTCAAAAGACGACCTTTGGGTATGAACTAAAGGCCACAGGGTTTAACAAAACCGCTGCAGACTATGCGGGCATGAAGGGGAAAAGAAACATCATTTTAACCATGGTCATCGCGGGCGGATTAGCAGGTCTTGGTGGTGCCTTTGCCATCTTAGCACCTTCTGCTATTACCGGAAGTAGTATGACCTATGAGCCTATCAATATCATTGCAGCCAATGGCTTCAACGGGATTGCGGTGGCACTCCTTGGCAATGCGCATCCCATCGGTATTATCTTCTCCTCTGTGTTCATTTCTCATATTCAAAGAGGAGGAACTTTGGCAAGTCTTGTGGGCTTTAAGCCAGAGATCATTGACGTGGTCATCGCCGTAATCATTTATTTCTCGGCCTTTGCCATGATCATGAATGCAGGTCTTGCGCGGTTCGTGAAAAATTTAAGAGAAAAAAGACATAGTAAAGTAGCTGAATCTAAAAGCATAGCCGATGAAGATGCGGCCAAGAACACAAAGGAGGCGAAATAATGGATACTTTTTACTATCTCATACAAAGTATGCTTCCTGTGGCTATTCCGCTCCTTCTAGTGGCCCTTGGTGGAATGTTCAGTGAGCGAAGTGGTGTCATCAACATTGGTCTAGAAGGAATCATGCTCTTTGGAGCCTTCTTTGGTGCCCTTTATGTGTACAATGTGCAAGGAACCAATATGGGCCCTCAAACCATTCTTTTAACAGGAATGATTGTGGCAGCAGTGGCAGGGTTTGTCTATTCCCTCCTTTTATCCTTTGCTGCAGTGACCATGAAAGCCAATCAGACCATCACGGGTACATCCATCAATATGCTGATTCCAGCATTGGTATTGCTATTTTCCAAGATGTTCTTCAACTCTGATGGGATTACCACCAATGTGCGGTTTTTCATCCGAGAAGTGCCAGGTTTAAGTGATATTCCAGTCCTTGGACCACTCTTTTTCACGAGAACATATATCACAGTATACATTGGTTTATTTTTACTGGTGGTCTCCACCATTATTTTCTACAAAACCAGATTTGGTTTGCGTCTTCGGGCTTGTGGAGAACATCCTCAGGCTGCGGATTCCGTGGGAATCAATGTATATTTCATGAGATATGCTGGCGTGAGTCTTTCTGGAATTCTAGGAGGCATCGGTGGATTTTTCTACTCCATTGGTGTCATGGATGGTAATGTCAACGGGAACACAGGAGTCGCTGGGTTTGGATTCTTAGCCCTTGCGGTGATGATCTTTGGACAGTGGAAGCCGCTTAGAATTTTCTTTGCAGCCCTGTTCTTTGCTTTCCTAAGAACCCTTGCCTACTCTGTAGCGTTGATTCCATTCCTAAACAATTTAGGCATCGATCAAACTTATTACAAGATGCTTCCTTATGTGGCCACCATGGTGGTTCTAGCTTTCACCTCTAGTAAATCTAGAGCGCCTAAGGCAGAAGGTATTCCATACGATAAGTCACAAAGATAGCAAGAGGCTAGTACACAAAACCTGTAGACAAGTAGATCTTTTGAAGAAGAGATCTACTTGTTTTTTTGTTTTTTCTAGGGAACTTCTGGGGGATATAATTCTTAAAATTTTCTTAGTATCTATGAATTTATTTTGATGTTCAAAGCTTAAAAGGTATACTTTGGGTAGTTAGATTGTTTGAATGACAAAGTAAAAAACAGAAAGTATTGGAGTGAGCCTTATGAGTAAAATAAAATTAATAACAGACAGCACCAGTGATTTGACCCAAGAGCTGGTGGAGAAATATGACATCCACGTACTGCCTTTAACAGTCCATATCGGTGACCAAACCTATAAAGATGGAGAATCCATCACCCTGGAAGAAATGTATCAGGGTGTTGAAAAAGGAGGGGCATTTCCCACCACCAGTCAGGTGAATCCCCAAGAATTCCATGATGTATACAAGAAATACTTAGAGGAAGGGTATAAGATCATTTCCCTCCATATCTCTTCCCATCTCTCTGGCACCATGCAGTCTGCAGAAATTGCCAAAGATATGCTGGAGTCCAAAGACATCACCATCATTGATTCCGAAGGTGTATCCGGGGTTTTATTCTTGGCTTTGGTAGAAGCAGGAGAAAAGATCGGGGAAGGGAAGAGCTATGAGGAAGTCATTGAAGCCATTGAAAAGACCAAGAAGGAAGTGAAACTTCTGGTGACTTTTGATACCATGGAATACCTCATGAAGGGTGGAAGAATACCGAAATCTGTAGGGGCCATTGGCGGATTCCTTGGGATTAAGCCATTGATTTCCTTAAAAGATGGAAAACTTGAAATGGTAGACAAAGCAAGGGGCAGTAAGAAAGCCTTGAAGTCTTTGCTGGCTTTCATCGATGAGACACCAGTGAAGGAAGGCACCAAGGCTGTGGTCATCAATTCATTAGATAGTGAAACCAACCGTTCGGTGATTCGTCATCTCAAGGAAAAAGGTGTTGGCGTCTATGAAATCACCGTAGGATGCGTTCTAGGCGTCCATGCTGGACCCAAACTTGTGGGGATTTTCCTTCATAGTGCATAAAAATTTTAAAGAGAGTGCCAGGGGCGCTCTTTTTTTTAGGGCTACTCTTATTACGCCCTATTAAATTGAGTACAATCTATTTACAAAATACCGTAATGGAGTATAATAGAAGCACAAGTACTTTAAAAAGAGCCGGAACTAGTTTATGATAAAAGTCGATACAATTTTTTGGAGGTACCTATGACACACGTTTATGAAACCATTATTTTAGGAGGCGGTCCTGCAGGACTTTCCGCAGGTCTTTATGCTGGGCGAGGAAAGCTGGATACGCTACTCATTGAGAAAGCCAGCTATGGTGGGCAAGTGGCCACCACCTATGAAGTGGACAATTATCCTGGAACGGATTTGGGCATTACTGGCCCAGAGCTTTCAGAAAAGATGAGAAAGCAAGCAGCTGCTTTTGGTACACACTTCATCAAGGAAGACATCGTGGAAGTGGATTTTAGTGAGAAAGTCAAGAAAATCATCACCACCAAGGGAACATACTTGGGTAAGACGGTGATCATTGCCACTGGGGCACAACCAAAAATGGTTGGGTTTCAAGGGGAGCTGGAGCTTCGAGGAAGAGGGGTATCCTACTGCGCCACTTGTGATGCAGACTTTTATACAGATCTTCCAGTAGCGGTCATCGGCGGTGGAGACTCGGCCATTCAAGAAGCTCTCTATTTAACAAAATTTGCATCAAAGGTGACCATCATCCATAGGAGACAAGGCTTTAGGGCTGCGCAGTATTTGGTGGATAAAGCCAAGAACCACGAGAAGATTGACTTCCTTTTAGATACCGTGGTGGAAGAAGCCACGGAAGTTAAGGGGCTTTTAACAGGCCTTCAGGTGAAGAATGTCCTCACAGGAGAAGTTTCTCATTTTGACACGGAAGGGGTCTTTGTCTTTGTGGGTTATGAACCCATTTCAGCCCTGTTTAAAGGTCAAATCCAGATGAATGAATTTGGGGAAATCATCACCGATGTCTATATGAGAACCAATGTGCCAGGGGTTTTTGCAGCTGGAGACATTCGAGAAACCACCATCCGGCAAGTGGTCACGGCCGCGGCAGACGGTGCGGTGGCGGCCATATCTTGTGAAAAGTACCTGGAAGAAGAAAGTTAAAAAAAGCCAGAGCACTCTTTTTTAAAAAGAGTGCTTTTTGCTGGATATCAATGGAAAAGGCGAATGATAAAAAATAATTACCTCATTTAATACGGAAATCAGGTTGACAGAATGGGAAGACTTCAGTATGATGAGAGCAATGAAAAAAACTACTTTTAACTTAGTACGAGATGCTAGGAAGGTATGAATAGTACAAGGCAATTTGGCAAGAGTGTATAGATCTTTTGGCCAAAGGGTTCTTGTGATGTACGCATAAGTCCTTTCTTATGCCTATTCAATGGTAGATACCTTTCCGTCGCACGGGAAGGTTTTTTTCATGGAATTTTTGAGAGAGGAAGTGACAAAATGGAACAGGTAAGACACCTCATAGGCCCTGAAGACTTGAACCAAAAAGAAATGGAAGAACTGTTTAGATTGGCAGATTCGATCCTTATGCATCCAGAGCGATATATGGATGTTTGTAAGGGGAAAATCATGGCCAGTCTTTTTTTTGAGCCTTCCACAAGAACCAGGCTCAGTTTTGAGGCTGCCATGCTTCGATTGGGGGGACAGGTCATGGGGTTTTCTGAGCCCCATGGCAGCTCAGCATCCAAAGGGGAAAGTCTACAAGACACCATACGCACCGTGGCCTGTTATGCAGACCTTGCCATTCTTCGGCACCCAAAAGAAGGGGCGGCAAAGCTGGCCAAAGAAGCTAGTCCCTGGATGCCCGTGGTCAATGCCGGAGATGGCGGACACCTTCATCCCACCCAAACTTTAACGGATCTTATGACCATCAGACACTTGAAGAAAAGTTTGAAGGAGATGACCGTGGTCCTTTGTGGAGATCTGATGTTTGGGAGAACCATTCATTCATTGGCCAAGGCCCTTTCCACCTATGAGGGGATGAAGCTGATCTTGGTTTCCCCCAAAGAGCTGAAAATGCCCAGTTACGTCATCGAAGAACTTCCACCAGGTTCTTATGTGGAAGTGGCTTCTTTAGAGGAGGCGCTTCCTCTGGCGGATGTGCTCTACATGACGAGAGTGCAAAAGGAGCGTTTTCTTAATGAAGAGGAGTATGAGCGGCTAAAAGATGTGTATGTGCTCACCAAAGAGAAGCTTCAATGGGCAAAAAAAGAGCTCATCATCATGCATCCTTTGCCAAGGCTTCAAGAGATTTCTGTGGCGGTGGATGAGGACCCAAGAGCGGCCTATTTTCAGCAAGCAAAACTGGGGATGTATATTCGTATGGCGCTGATTCTCAAACTGTTAAAGATGGAGGATGAAAGATGATCAACGTATCAGAGATTAAAAAAGGCATTGTCCTAGATCATATTTGTCAAGGGCAAGGCTATGAGATTTTTAAAGTGCTGCACCTCCATGAAGTAGAGGATGTGGTGGTGCTACTTCAAAGCATTCCCAGTGAGAAACTGGGGAGAAAGGATCTCATTAAAATTGAGACAGACCTTCCCTTAGATCTTACGGTTCTTGGCCTCATGGGCCCAGGGATCACGGTGAATTATATTGAAGAAGGGGAAAGGGTCCACAAGAAAAAGCTGTCTTTGCCAAGGACTGTGGAAGGGATCCTTTCTTGTAAGAACCCCAGATGCATTACCCTGGCAGAGAAGATCCACCAGGGATCCTTTTACTTAGCCAAGGAAGAAATGAAACTGTATCGATGTGGCTACTGCGATGCCGCAGTGAGTTTATAGGAGGCAAGGATGATCATCACAAACGTTATTTTAGTGGATGAGAGAAGAAATCATAGAGGCACTTTAGTGGTAGAAGATGGCCACATCAAAGAAGTTGAAGAGCATGTGCGCCCTCTTCAGGAGGGGATCATCGATGGGGAAGGCTTGGTGCTGATGCCGGCCTTCATAGATCTTCATACCCATCTAAGAGACCCGGGGCAACCCGAAAAAGAAGACATGGCATCAGGGATGCAGGCCGCTTTAAAAGGGGGATTCGTCCATGTCTGCGCCATGGCCAACACCAAGCCCATTGTGGATGAGGTGAAGATCTTACAAGAAAACCTTGTAAATTGTAATTTTATTTTGCATTAAATTTAAGGGGTGCTTTGCACTAATAAATCGAGTAGGAGACTAGCCATTAATTGACTAGTCTCCTACTCGATTTAAAATAGTCCTTTTTTCAA